>Ga0116227_10004681_pt1 | contig 29558 bp, 21 predicted proteins | sample S1TSphgellanicum_FD_89693 | JGI IMG/M metagenome (GOLD analysis project Ga0116227, IMG submission 89693) | Host-associated microbial communities from peat moss isolated from Minnesota, USA - S1T2_Fb - Sphagnum magellanicum MG | ecosystem: Host-associated > Plants > Peat moss > Unclassified... | reverse complement strand
GTCCTAGCACCAAGGGTGCTTCAACTTTGCACTAATCACTTTGTGTGGGTTGTGTGCAGGCCCGTGTGAGTGACTAAAGCTTGTTAACTCTTCCTAGTCCCATCCCGGAACTCCAACCCGCCCCTGTACCCCTCAAAGGGTTGTGAGCTAGGGAGCGTGCTCCGACTCCTCCTTATCCGCTGCTTTCTACTTGGGCTCACATTTGAGTCCTTTAAGGAGTTGGGAATGCGTCATTGGCAATTTGACTCTCGACCCTTCTTTTTGCCATAACTTGTGTTGTAGATGTCCAAATGGCCATGTAAGGCCATTTTTAACATCTACACTTCAATCGCTTTCCAATGATATAAAAAACACCCAAATGCAAAGTGTTTTGACCCATGTAATCGAACTCTAAAGTTTCGAGAGTCCCGGAGGATTCCCAAGTCCCAAATTTTGGGAGTGTGAGTCTCATCCTCACACTCTCCCAAGTAGGGTTGCGACACTATAGTGTTCGCGTAGGATATTGGGCATTGAAAAATAATGTGCAAAAATACAAAATTTAAGTCATAATGATACGGATGTTTAATTTGGGTTTTGTGAACAGCTTGCAACAAACTTTTGGAGACAATATGTGGCCAACCAACCCAACAAATCGCAACTACAAGACCCATTTATTATGCCAAGTAGAATATCTATTAGGGACGAACAAAACAAACTAATATTCATTGGTAGAAATGTCATGTAAGAAATGGCCAGAAAATGAAAGTGATATAGATGATGACAAGTATGATTGTCTATTTTAAAATATGATGCAAACCATGACACACTAGTAGAATAGAAAAAAGGAACACTAGAGGAAGAGGAGGAGGAAGAGCCAAAAACACCATCATAATTGGCATTTGAAGAAGGAGAAGACCTAAAGTGAAGATGAAAAATATTTTGGGTCATGTAACGGAATCACTATGGATTCATGGCATTGAGAAGAGGGGGGGTCACCATCATATGTTTGAAACCACAAGAATACACACAAATGAGGACTATTGACAAGCTTGTAAATATCACGTTTTTCATAAGAATTTGAAAATGTATGAATAAAAGCACATGACATTGTTAATAAGAAAAAATTAAAGTCGATTAACTTGTTTCGTGATATTAACCGTTAGTTTAAGGAAATAATCGGCTCCGGAGAATGAAGAACATACTTGTATAGATGCTTCTATCGAAGAGTATTACACTCTTCTAGAGACACAAAAAATAAAAAACAAGGTGGTGTGGATATTGACAACGTGAATGCGGAACATGGGAAAAATAGTTTTGAACTAATTAAGATGGTCATAAAGAGGATCAATGTGAAAACAAAAAAAGCTAAGCATAAGAACATTAGAGAAAAGATGCAACAACAAAGAATCACAATTTCCGTCAATTGTCAAATTGTCTAAAAACAAAAGCAACTTGGAAGATAATTTGTTCCTTAAGGATTACGATGAAAATAATGCAACAAAAAAAATTATTTAAGAAATGAAATGCACTAAAACATGGAAATTTGTAGTGAAATGAGAAGAAGCTATGAGAGTTGTAAATTATTCCAATGTTTTTTTTTAAAAACTTTAAATGTGTGGAATTGTTCTTTAAATAGCATAGTCGAAAGCAAATGTGAATGAAACTTCCTCCTTGCGGCGAATAAGTGGGGTCCAGTTGAGAGTCCAATCCAAAGTCTCGTCTAAAATCAAGTCCATAGTATGGCGAAGCAGTTGCTATTTTGAACAAGGAAGGTGATCGATCTAACACAACAAATATGAATTTGTAAAGAATAGCCCTATGGTGGATTAAAAATGATAATGGTTGATTTTATATTAGTGGAAAATGTGTAGTGTTGTGTGAATATATGTTGCACATATTTTGTGAAAATACATAGAATGACATACACGATGGAAAGAAAAAATCTATGAACATTTGTTTAGTATCAACTAGAATGCTTACAAGTATTTGTTATTGTTGACTAAAAGGCTCAGATTTAGTAATATATTGCATTACAAAAAAATTAATTAAATGTAATGTTTAAAACACTATGAACAATAGTATGTGTAGTTTCAGTTTATATTGGAGATATTGAACATTGGAGCCTTGTAATGAAGTTGATGGATATAGTTGGGTAATGCATAGCTCTAATGTCATAGTTGAATAATCACAATGATCACAAAAAGAACTATATTTCATTCAGTGGAAAATGGGATGCAATCATAGAATAACTTTATGTTCTCACTATGCATAAACAAAGCTTAAGTGTGAATGAACACCTGCAAGGATGACACTAACAAAAGGCTAGTAGTATGCAAGCAAATGTAATTACATAAAATAGAATAACACATAGGAAAGGTCTCAAGAAAAGTAAAAAATCAATTAAAGGAAAACAAAATATTCAACAAGTTGTATTCTGAATGAAATCCTATCACTAAGTTCATTAGAAAACTGGATCAACTTGTCCTAGAGAAGAGTGAACATGGCAATTGCACTTGGTTTCAATTCTAGGGCCTCGATGAAAACATTGGATTCATAGTGTGATTGCAACAATGAGAAGGCACCTACCATTGCATCATGCAAGATGAATGGTGCATGAACCAATAATAGTTTTTTGTTGGGTTCCAATTCTCTTGATAATCATGGTGGTTGGTTCAATTGTGTCTTTAAATAGGTTCGTAGTTGGAGGTTAATGGGTGCGAACCTTAAGTGGGTAATAAGAATGGCCTCATAAATTATGAAAATAAATCTTATTTTTAAGAGAATGTATTGACATATACAATTGAGCCTAATTGATATGACTTATGTCATAAAATAATGTCAGAACTTATCACACTTTATTAGACACATGAATTTTTTAAATGATTTGAAAGTATTTAAATAAATATTTTTAATGCTTGCAAAAAATTTAAGATGTCGCCCAAATCTCACTATAATTGACTCCAACTATTTGGTGGAGGGGGTTTGGGAGTGGAACAATTAATCAAATCATTGGATTGTTATAATTCTTATCCTTAAAAAAATAATATTGGAAAAAAATCAAATGCCAAAGTGGGGGAATTTTATTTTTATTTTTTATAACTAAACAAACATGAATTGTAACAATAAAATAGAAAAAAATTACTTTTCAATGATGATACAATATTTTTTTCCTAAATAAACAAATAGCCTAAATACGTCATTTACCAAAACCTAACAAATGCATTCCATAGATTTGGATGTAATTGAGAAATTATATTTAATTAATGATTTAATATGTTGATGACAAAAATGTGACTATCAATAAAATTGATGAATAAATATCCATTTAGAAGGATGCTCATATTTCATTCAGAATGAACCCACAAATATCCTCACATTTATTAAATATAAGGCTATTTGAGTTTAATTATAAGTTCAAGTTTAATTGTAAATTTATGTTTGATGACATGTGGCAATTATTAAATATAAGGACTTGATATTAAATAATGTTATTTTGTAGAAACAAAGTTGAAAAAACTAATCAATTTTTGTTGTCCGTTTTATGGTCGATGCCGACTATAGTCTAGGGAGTAATAATAAAATCCAAAATATATAAATTTCTAACAATGAAATAAAGGGGAAAAAAATTATTTGTAAAAAATTTGTGTAAATAAAAGATAAAAAAATACTCCATCGGTTGGCACCGACCATAGGGGGAAGGGAAAAACACAAAACTGAATTTTCTTACTTATAAAGATATACTAATTATTTATGGTGAAAATATTTATGATTAATAATTATTGATGTTGAAAATAATATTTTTCATAGTTTTTCAACATTCGAAGGAAGGAAATTGAAGGAACGAAGTTTTAAAAATCTTCCAAAGCAATGGAATAAAGGGAAAAAAAATTATTTGAAAAATTGTGGGTAAAAATAATGATCAACATACGTCATTCCCTATGATTGGCACTGACCATAGGGGGAGGGAAAAAAAGTAAATCTAAAATTATTTGCTTATAAAAATATATTAATTATTGATGGTGAAAATATTTATAATAATAATTTATGATGCTGAAATGAATAGTTTTGATACTATTCCAACATTCGAAGGAATGAAATGGAATGAACGAAGTTCTAAAACTCTTCTGAAAAAATGAAGTAAAAGGGAAAAAATGTATTTAGAAAAAATGTCGGTAAAAATAATGATCAACATACTTAGTCCCCTATGGTTGGCATCAATCAAAGGGGGAGGGAAAAAATGTAAAATTGAAATTATTTACTTACAAAAATATACTAATTATCGAAGGTTAAATTTTAAATGATGTAATAAATTTGGCATGTGTTTAAAATTTGAAGGAAAAAAAAAAGGGCGGAATGTGGTTCAAAACATCTTTTAAAAAAACATTCGATTAATTGAAATGTCAAAATGATTCAATACACAAACCTATCATTGAGGTATCATTGAATTTCATTCTTGCAAACTTTATAAATGGTTTTGAAAATATGAAAACAACAAAAATTTGAAATTCATTTACATCAAATCAATTTGTTTGTTAAACAAATAATGAAAACAAAACACTAGAATAATTATATTGAACAACAGTAGAAGTTGAACAAAGTTCAAAAGAAAACACCAAATAACACAAAATAGAACCCAACAACAAATTCAAAAAACAACATAAATTGTAAACGAAATGTTACTCCAAACATTATGTTGCCTCATAGTGAATAAGTTTTGAAACACTATGGTCACATGATCTTTCAATCCTAGAGATTTTGAGAAGGTAATGAGGCCATGTGTTGAGCTATGTCCTTAGCATATTCTTGTAAATATTTGTTTAGAGGGGGGCTTGGGAAAAAGTCCCTCAAAACATAGAATGGAATGAATTGAAAATGATCAAGCTGGATATTTTTACACAAAACATAAAACATTAGCTTAAAATCAAAAGAAAAATAATTTACACACTCCCAAGTCCCAGGTTGAACCCACTTGAGGGTCCAACTATGTTGAGTTGCGGAAAGTTGGGACTTGAGGGGCGCTCCCAACTTCCAGCACTAAAGAGGGGTAGAGGGGCGTGCTAGAAGTCTCGGGATTAGACTAGGAAGATGGACTACAAGATCAAGCTTGAATCTGCATCCAAAACCAAAAACAAGAGGGTTAGTTAGCATTCGGGAACACCCTTGGGTGCTAGAATAAGCCACGGGCAACTTGGACTACTTGACTCACCACAGCCTGGACTCGGGGGAAGCCACCACCTTCCTTCATATAGTATTCTCTACGTCTCACCGCGAAGGCTACATCCGAATGGCTCTTTTTCCCGGGACTCCCAAGTTGGAGTCCCGAAACTGTCTCGGGTTGGAGTCCCGAGACTTTGGACGGCCATAGCTCCTCGTTCCTAACTCAGATCGAGATGAGCTTTCAACCAAAGTTGTAGCTCTCGTCAAGAGCTTTCCAACGCCATGTTGTACTCCTTGAGACGACGTCAGGAAGAGGTCGATTCCCAACTTTTAGTGGTCGGGAGTCAAACTAGCAGTTTGACTCCTGGCCCTTCTTTTGCACATAACTTGGGCTACAGATGTCCAAATGGGCAATGCGAGGCCATTTTGGACATCTATGCTTTAAGAGCTTTCCATTGTTATAAAGAACGGACCAAGGCAAAGAGATTTGACTCCTCAAATCGTCTTCTGAATTTTCGGGAGTCCTAGAGGACTCCATTTTCCCATCTTTAGGAGTGTGAGTTGCATTCTCACACTTAGCCCCAAAGTGAGGTTGTGACACTCTCCCCCACTAGAAGAAAAGGTCAATGTCCTCATTGACACTTAAACTTTTTCCTTTGTATAATTGCAATTGCTTTCTTTTTGGATCCTTGGCCATTTGCCGACTTTTGCGGCTTGGACCTTGTCTCAAGCTAACTTAGGCGTCCCCAAGATTCCAACACTTTCTTGGTAAGTCCAAGAGGGTCTTGTGGAAAACCCTCTTCCCATGCTTCGTCAAAAGATTGAACTAGCCTAATTAACGAAGTTTTCATTTGGGAGGAACTTTTTCCATTTCTTCCCCTCATGAGGACTTATGTCGCAACCCTAGCTTTGGGCTCGCGACCAAGGCTAAGGGGGTTGTAAGGTTGCGGGCCAAGAGGAAGGAAGCCCGGGAGTTAAGCCAAGAGGAAGCTCGGGAGTCAAGGCAAAAGGAAACCTGGGAGTCAAGGCAAAAGGAAGCCCGGGAGTTAAACTAAGAGGAAGCCCGGGAGTCACATCACATACTCCCGAGAGTGTTAGAAAGTGTGAGGGAGTATGAGGGAGTATGAGGGAGTATGAGGGAATGAACCCTCACACTCCCAAGGCAACTCCCACTTTGGGAGATGGAGTCCCGGTGGACTCTCAAAACTTCAGAGAGCAATTACAGGGGTCAAAACTCAATGGTTCATGGCGTTCTTTATATCATTCGAAAGCTCTTGGAGCGTAGATGTCTAAAATGGGCTCGCATTGCTCATTTGGACATCTGAAACACAAGTTATGGCCAAAAGAAGGGCCGGGAGTCGAACTACCAATTTGACTCCTGACCACAAAAAGTCGGGAATGGACCTCTTCTCGATGTCCGATTCGGAAGTGCGACACGGCGTTCAAAAGCTCTCAACGAGAGCTACAACTTTGCTTTAAACCGCATTGCAATCCGAGGTCTGCTTGCAAAGTTATGGGGCTCCAAAGTCCCGGGAGTCCCATTTGGCGCGATTTCGGGACTCTCACTCGGGAGTCCCGGGAAAAATAGCCATTTGGATGTGGGCTGCATGGAGAGTCACAGAGTATACTATAAGGGGGAAGGTGGTGGCTTCCCCCAAGTCCGGGCCATGGTGAGTTTGGTGTGTCCGTGTTGCCCGTGGCTTGTCCTAGCACCAAGGGCGCTTCAACTTTGCACTAATCACTTTGTGTGGGTTGTGTGCAGGCCCGTGTGAGTGACTAAAGCTTATCAACTCTTCGTAGTCCCATCCCGGAGCTCCAACACGCCCCTCTACCCCTCGAAGTGTTGTGAGCTAGGGAGCGTGCTTCGACTCCTTCCTTATCCGTTGCTTTCTACTTGGGCTCACATTTGAGTCCTTTAAGGAGTTGGGAGTGTGTCAACTGAAGTCAAGTCTACTCTTGACCTAAGTTGTCGCAACCAGGGACCCGTAGTCGATGCAACTTTTAGTCGATGTACTAACTATAGTCTCCAACTATCTACGTAGATAGTCAACTAGACTACTGAGCACCGTAGATAGTCGACTAGACTACCGAGCAACGGTCATAATAGACTAGACTACAGAGCAACGGTCATAATCGACTAGACTACCGAGCAACGATCATAATCGACTATTACTCAGTTGTAGTCGGGTCAATAAAAACTCAAACTAAACGTAACTTGCTACTCGTGACATCCAACAACAACAGCTTGTGACATCCAACAACAACACGATGCGAATGGGTTTGCCATTGCTCAGAAGAGGGCTCGCAATGAGTAAACGACAACAGTCTACAGTTGACTAATTCAAGGCCAGAGTAGTTGACTATGTAGTCGACTATAGTCGACTATGTAGTGAACTATAGTCGACTATCTATCTATGGGCTAGAGGATAGATAGTTACAACTACGACTATATGTAAATAAGGACCGACTACGGGTCCCTGTTCTACATACCTTTAACATCGGTTAGGGGTTGAAAATTAACAATGGCCTCAATTTCTTCTGGATCAGGTTCCTTGCTTTCCTTAGACACAACATAACCAAATAGGGTACCATGTTATAGTGTAAGATAAATTTTTTATTGGTTGAAGGCTATTTCATGGCGACAACATCAATCAAAACATGCCATTAACATGGTTATATGGTCAACTTTGGATGTCTGAGTGTTGAAATCATCAATAAATATGGACATGGCCTTGTGTAAAAGATTAGAAAATGCATAAGTCATGACCTTTTGAAATGTAGTTTGTGCATTACACTAGTTGAAAGACATCATCACATATACCATTAGAAGAAAAACACATTTTTTTATTAGTCTTTATAACAAAATTTTAATCACAAGTGACATTTGCGACTAAAATCCCTTTAGTCACCTTGGACAAGTTACATGCAACATTAATCATAAACGATGAGGGGTATTGGATGAAAAAAAAAAATCAACAAATACAAGTTCATCCTTTGATTCCATTGTATATGTATTATCACATGCGATTAAGATGTGACTATTTTGGTCACAATTGAGGGCAAATGTTATGTTGCCACGTGTCTCAATATTTAATTATTTAAAATATTTATAATTATTATTTTGAAATAATTTTGAACATTCAATTCAAATGCTTGGATGATGTTATATCATGACACATGGCCCAATTTAAATATGCCATGTGAAATTAAAAATGAATTTAATATAAAATATTACTATTAGGTTGGTAAGTACATAAGTAGATGCCCACAAATTTAGGTTACATATTTATTTACACTAAAAAATAGGTAAGTAGGTACACAAGTTGAGTTAGGTGGGTAGGTCAAACTAGGTACTAACTTAATTAGGTAAATAAATAGGTTGGGGATGTAAGTAGTTTATAATTGTGCATAATTTTATTTTATTTTGGGTTAAGCTTTTTGATTGGCTCTCCCATGTGCATAAATTTTTTAATGTCAAATTAGATAACCAAACCCCTTGTTTACATAATGTTCAAAATATGAATGGGAAAAGTAAAATATATGAAATAAGTTTTGAAATTGTAAATTTTTCAAAACTTAAATTACAATTCTTAAACTTTCCTCATGTTTTTAATTTTTAAACAATTCAAATACATGCTTCATTGAATAATTAATAAATATCTAATTAATAATGATTATATTTAACATATATTTAAAATATAGACTATACATTACAAATATTAAATATTCATTATCAACTACATAAATAAATAATGATTTTTTAACACTCAATTAAATAGTTATATAATTATTCACAAGTTCTAAATACATAACTTAATTTAAAATTTAAAAAATTCCTTACTTTTAAAAATCTGGTCGAATTATAAAAATGTAATTAATGAAATTTAATATAATAAAAATAAATAAAATAAATATTAAATTTCAAATTATAAACAATGAATTAAACATTGATATTAGACAATAAAATACTAAAAAATATTGATTTTCAATAAATAGTTTTAAAATTAAAATAATTACTATATTATTACACTTATTATTTTAAAACTTATTATTGATCAAATGTTTTCCTCTATTGGTAATTGTTGACTATAAATATAACAATATTCTAAACATACATTTTTTCCCCTCATTATTGTAAAAATATTTATCATTGATTAGTAATTATAGATTTTGAAGAATAAAAATAAAAATTTTACACTATCTGAGCCATATCAACACGACCGTGTGCGGTAGTTTCAATTTTTAAGAGTTACATCATGGTTATTTGAGTGGGGTAAGGTTATTAAGGGTATTTAGCGACTTCATAGGGAATGATGAATGTGCATGGTGCGAAGGGGGGTTATTTTCTTTTTTGAAATGCATCATTGGTGAATAAGGAGTTGAATTAGTTCTTTCCTTCAGCAAAGGCTAATAACCATAATTTTAGGAACTTTGTTGCGTAATTAGGGGTGAGAAATCTCTAGAGGGTTCGGGGTAGAAGTAGAAATCAAAATTTACGATGTTCGACATAACATTAGTCTTGTTATGGTATTGAGGGAGTAGCAAGGATGTTAAAAATTCTTAAAACAGTTGAACGAGTGTTAATGAAAGATTTGATAGAAATAAAATAATCTTCAAGCCGTTGAACATAAAGTTAATTCGAGGCACTTCAACGATTAAATATATAATATGATAGTGTGCCAATGGCAATAGGAGTTTGATGATAATTGAAACATTTATTCATAATAGGGATAAGCTCAACAAGGTGTTGTAAGTACATGTAAAATCCTGAGTTATGCCTTAGTGATAGTTCACAACTGTAGGAAATCTAGGATGCATCGAATGGTGCGAATTAGGTAATCCGTCTTGCTATTGGGAGGGAGTCAACGAATCGTACCGCGCAACCAATGATAGTGACCAACGCCAAGAACTAAAGACCATGTGAAGATAAAAGTATCTTTAGTTTCGTAACAACCTTCATAAATGGTTTCGAGTTCGTCACCAGAAGCGAGGTCGACTTGCAGCAAGATCACCAGGGTGCGAGAGTTCGAAGAAATACGATAATACCAGGCTCGAGGAGGTTCGACTTTAAGACGAGCACGCACCTCTCGAGGTTCGGGTTCTTCATCACGAGGATGCTGTGTTAGGGTAAGATCTAGAGACGACTTCGGAGGCGGTTCTTCATTCGCTTATGCGGCTTACGGCCCGTAAGATGTGACCATGCGCGACGCTATAATTTCAATGAAAAGAAAAAGGTCAGATGTTCAATCAAAATCAAATTGACAATGAAGGTGTGAAGGACTTGTTACGTTGAGGGCACAATCGTAATTTATAGATCGAAGAAAAGGAAAGAAAGGCGTGAGTAACGACTTAGGACCATGGTAAAGTAAAACAGTAAGGCTAAAAGGAAAAAAAATTAAGGGTGTAAGTAAGTTTGTTGGGGGAAAATAGAAGAGGTGAAAATGTGTTTTTCTTTCACCTTCCATTAGCCACCAAGCTTGGAACATTCCAATGGCCACCAAACTTGGAACATTCCATTGGCCTTCACCTCCTTTCTCCTTCTTTTTAAAAAACGGACTCGGATCATTGAGAGCTCTCTCTCCATGGAATCTTGAATACTTGTTTTCCACAAGCTTTTTGAAGAGGCAAATAATGATTAGTCTTAGTAGAGGTAAGAAGGAAGGAAAGTAGAATTAAAATCTTGTAATAGTTTTGAAGGGATGAGGGTGGGTAGTGATAGTGTTGGAAGGTTGGAACTTGAGACGAATCTCCCAAACCCTCTCGGGTTTCATAGCATAACTTCTCACTAGTTTAGCTACAGATCTAGAGATTTGGTAGCAAGTTGTGTCTTGTAGTTAGCTTTCTAACGAACTAAGGCAAGCCGGATTTGAATAAGATATGTGTTAGAAATGAAGTTTTTAGTGACTGAGGGTTTGCAATCAAGTTGAACCGATAGTCTTCACAAAAAAACCTCTTGGGTTTTGTAGCATAACTTCTTGTTGGTTTAGCTACAGAGCCTAAGATTTGGTAGCAAGATGCGCCTTGTTCCCAGAAGCACTCTAATTTATTTACTCTTTTTCGGGAAACATAAAAAAATGGAACTAGTTTTGACCAAAACCGGGTCTGATTTTTAGAACTTGAATCAAAACCAAAATTGAGATTGCAACGATCTGAACCTAGCAGACCCCACACCGCCTCCTGCGCATGATTGGCGCTTTTAGCTCCGTCAGCGCTCGCAATGCCCCCAGCTTTGTCCCTTCGAAACACTCTACCGCCCGAGTGCGTGCAACGCCTTCAGCTCTCTAGCTTTCTAAAAAGCTATGACAAGCCGGATTTGAATGACATATGTGTGAGAAACAACATTTCAAGTGACTAGTGGTCTGCAGCTATGTTGGACATGGTGTTAAATACTTGAGCATTGGTTTAATTGAATGACAATTTGACATGAAGTCCTAGGATATGTAGTGGGTGAACCTGGAAAAATATATATCTATTAGTTCTAATCATAAATGATGCATAGAAGGTGGGCTACTTAATTTCAACTACAAACGCAATCTATCTGCCAAAATTGCACTTGTATTTTTCCTTCATTAGTAGCATTTATGCTTTCATGCATAATCACCTTGTACAACCGGGAGTAGAGGGACGGAAAGTCACCTCACACGCACTGCTGCCACAATCTTCATGGCTAGCTTCATCTGTTCTTGTAGAATTTGACTATTGACTTTATCTAGTAGTTGTTGTGGTGTCTCGCCTTCTGTTTCGTCAAATCGCATGTGTGCGCTATAGGAGTGTGTGGGGCGTTCCCTACCCTCATCTTGGCTAATAAAGTTGTCCATCTGTTTGCCCATCTGCTTCGCAACATCCACCCACTTTCCCCCTAACTCCTTCACCACTTCCTTAATAAGTTATTTTGTAACCTTATTGTCATGACTAGGAGTAAAGGCTAACTATTAGGCTACTATAATACAATTGAAAAAATTGTCGGTGACCTACTCAAAGATCTATTGCAAGCAATTTCTGCTTCGATCTTCTTTTGAGCACGTTCAAGCAGTGTGTTGAACTTGTCGTCATTGTCACTTTGTGCTTTGTGGCTTTTCTCAAACTTTAGGTTAGGTGTTTCGAAAAAATGGTCAACAATTGCCAGATGTTGTTCTACTTTCGTTTTTCCTAACAAGCTGCACAGCACGCAAAAGGCCTGGGCTTGCTTGTCATCGAGGCTTAGGGCACACTTCAGACTGCGAGGGTGAAACTGTGAGGCATCGTACTTGGCCATTGTTTCGGCGGTAATTTTGAATTTTGAATTTTGAGCAAGTTGCTTTATCTCTCTCTCTCTTCCTTCGAATAACTCTCATTGAGAGCTTTTGAATGATATGTAGAAAAATTAATACGATTCCCAAATTTTAGTGGTTGGGAGTCAAATTGCCAATTTGATTTTCGACCCTTCTTTTGACCATAATTTGTGTTTTAAGTATTCAAATGGGTCGTGCAAGCTCATTTTAGGTCTTTACATTAAAAAATCTTTCCAATAGTACAAAGAGTTTTTTAATATAATGAGTTCTATCCTCTGTAATTGCCCTCTAAAAATTCGAAAATCCATCAGGACTTTAATTCCGAAAGTGCGAGCTCATTTGAGACTATGAAGGTTCATTCCACCACGGTTTCTTACATTCCCGAAAGCATGAAATGTGATTCACAAACTTCATTCTTGGCGAGCCTAAGGCTATTATCTTGACAATGAGTAAGTAATATTATTAATAATTATAATAGTTTTTAAATCATCATATGTGATTGATTATAATGATTAATAATATTTTAAAAATTGACCCGGGGTCATGTGACTGAATTAACATTGATTAAATAATTTTGGTTAAATTAACCATGACTAAATTAATTATAAGGCTAAATTAATGATGGATAAATTATTTTTTCTAAAATACATTAAAAATGGTAAATTGATTTTGGGTCAACCAATCATAGTTGAATTAATTACATGATTTGATTTAGTCATGTTATTTTAACCATTATTAATTTAATTTTCCCTTTTAATTAATTTCTTTAAAAAATTAATTTAGCCATAATTAATTTGGCCAACATTAGTTTAGCTAACATTATATTAACATTTGATGTTAGTTTAATTTCATATATAGTTTTGCCAAAAATAATTTAATTATGGATAGTTTAATCTTGATTAATGTGAATTTAGTTTGAATTTAGTTAATTTTTTAACTTGAGTAACATTAAGTTTCCTTAATATTAAAATTATAGGACTACTGTACATAGTGTAGGTAGATGTATTTAGTTTGTTAACATAATATGTATTAACTTAAATTATGATTTTTGTGACACATGTTCATTTTGTACACTATTAGTTACATGTTGTGGTGTAATTTTTTTTTCCATTCTATTCCGATTTTATGAAGTGTTATATTGGGAGATACATATGCTTTTGATGAAGAAAAAATACAAAATGGATTTTTACATATTAAATCGTGTTTGTAGTTAAAAACAAATAGTTTAATTCCTATGCATAATTTATGATTTGGATTTGATAGATATATTTTATACATTCAAACAATGCAAATCTCAAAATTTTATGTTAAATTGTCACCCGCCTAAACCAACTTTTAAAGATTTGATAATATATTCAACTTGTCATCAAACCTTTAGCCACTTAAAACATTGTTTGTATCATATACGTTATAAAAAATTTAGCTTGTATTAGTAATTGGAAAGCTAACTACAAGGCGCACTTACTTACCAAATTTCAAGGTTTTCACTCAAATGAGTGAAAATTTGTGCCATAGAACATGAAAGGGTTTCACGAAAACAAAAATCTCAACTTAACAATAAACCCTCCAGTCATTTAAAACATTATTTCCATCACATGATGTATTCAAATATAAATTGCATTAATTTATTAAAAAATTAATTATGAGGAGCACCTACCTATTAAATTCTAAACTTTGCACCTAAATAAAAAATAAACTGTGTTATGAAACTTGAGACGGAGCTTGAAATTTTTTCTAAAATTTCAAGCTTTGAAAAATTACTCGTACTCACTTTCATTGCTTCAAAGGTATCATTATCATTCAATGTATTTTCTCTTTTGCACCAATAATTAAGATTAACAATTCTTCTTCTCCCAAGGAAAATTGTAGGAACATATTTTCAAGTATTGAAATCGAAAATTATTTTTGAAAAATAGAACCCTAAATGATTGAAGTTCACATGTTTTAGAAAAAGAAGAAGAAAGACATTACTTCAATGGCCTATGGAAGGTTCCAATGTTTGATGGCCAATGAAAGGTTTTTCCAATGCTTAGCGGCCCTAGGAAGAAAAAGGAAAAATATTTTTGTCACGTATTTTCATTTTTTTGCGCAAATTTTATTTAAACCTTTTGCTTTTATTTATTTTAAGGTTTTATTTTACCATGGTCATAGACCGTTACTTTACTTTTTTCTTTCCTATAAATTATAATCACACATCTCGATATACCAAGTAGTTCATAAATTTATCGTCAAGTTCATTTTGATCAAAGATTTGTTTTTTAAAAAAAATTCATGACATCACACATGACCATATTTTATGGTCTTCAAATTGCATAAGTGAATGAAGTCATCCCTAAATTTGACATTAACCCACACCCATGTGATGAAGATCTTGAACTACAAGAAGTGCGCTTTCGTCTTAAAGTTGAACCCTTTCGAACTTGATATTATTGCATTTCTTCAAACTCTCGTATTTTGGTTATTTGTTGTAGGTCAACCATGCTTTTGGTGATGAATTTGAAATTGTTTGTGAAGGTTTTATGGAATCGAAGACGCTTACATCTTTGCATAATTTTCAAATTCCAATGTTAGACACTATCATTGGTTGCGTAGTTTGGTTTATCAATTACCTCTTGATAGGCAAGACGGCTTACCTAGTTCGCACCATTTGACTCATTATAAATTTTTTGCAGTTATGAATTATCAATGTGGCATAATTTAGGATTCAACATGTAATTATAATTCCTTGTTGAGCTTAAATCCTAAAAACTTCATTCATCATGAAATCCATGTTACCGTTGCCATTGTCACCCTATCACACTATTTATTTTAATCATTATGTTGTTTTGAATTAATCTTATGTTTTTAATGTTTGAAAATTATTTTGTTGCAATTGAACTTTTCATTGACATCCTTTTAACTTCATGAATTTTAATCATCTTCGTTTACATGATTACACACTGAAAACTAAAATAGGACCAATGTTTTGCCAAACATTATGAATTTTGGTGTTTACTTCGAACTGTAATCTTTTAAAGAATTTTCACCCTTAATCACGTAATTCAAGTTTTAAAATTATGATTATTAGTTTTTGTTGAAGAACAAAGTTAACCCTACACTTCATTCATTCAATATTGAATTTTGAAAAAAAATAACCTTCATGTAACCATGTGTGTTCATCAATCTTTATTTTAACATGAAGTTGTTAAAAACCTTTAATATGCTTACCATACCTTAGTATCCCTGATGCAATTCTTAAAGAATTGAAATTATCGCGCATGGTTGTGTTAGTATGGCTCACACATGTTAATTGCACACACAATTGTATGGCCCAAATTTATACAATATTAATTTTGTAGTTGCAAATGATACCTAATTACACATAATTACATACTGATTAGTTGGAAACGACAAGATTTCTATTAATGATTCTATCCTTTAAATGATTCCCTAGTAGTAATATAATTTTTCCTACATTTTTATTATTTGAATATTATGTATATTTATGAAACTTATGTTGTATTTCAAACCTATTTTGAATTAAATAACATTTTTCTATGTTCGATTTGAAGAACAAATTTGATTTTAAGAATACCTCCCTTGCAAATGATCATATCCCTGAATGACATCTCCAACTTATATAATACCAATAATGATTTTAATGCCATTTTAGACAACTATTTACATTTCAATATAATAATAAGGTTAATAAACTTTTAAATTTTTGATAAATAATTTCAATTTACTTAATAGGTTAAAAATGAATGAAGCTCAATTGAATTATAACTTTTAAAATGTAACTATTATCTAGTTTAAAATGTTATGCACTTAAAAATAAACCAAATTTAAATCTCAAAGGAAGGATATTGTTGAATTAAGGCTCACATTGTTGATTTAACATAATATGTTTTTGCAAATTACATTAATGCAAAGGATGGAGTAAGACAAAAAAATTTCAAAAATTTAAGTGATTTCAATGATTAAGAATGCACATTTTTTGGAATGTGCCAAAGGTTTTTTTATCATTATTATATATATTTTTCAATGATCCAAAAAAATTTAATGAAATATTAAAATTTCATGTTTAATATTTAGGGATTTTAAGGGAATTTTGATTTAATTCCCAAAATTGAGATTCACAACAAAAAATCTTAAATGTTTGTCATCATGATTCCTAAACAGATTCCCTTTTGTTTGAAGGAGTGTTTCACTTTGATTAATCTTTTTTATGTTTCAAAATAACACTTGATTTGATTATTTATTTTCATGCCAAAATTTTCATTTTTATGTCAATTTAAAAATTATTTATGGACATAACTTAAAATGATGGTAATTGACATTTATGGTTTTAATGATACATCTTGTTTACTAATCATATTGTCACAAGTTAAACATAATCCTAAAAAACACTATGAAGTTATGATGTCTTCTTATAGTTGTGGTATTATAAATAAATATATACATATATAAAATTTATTATGAATCATCATAAAAATGAAATATTTTTCAATATTTTTTGGAAAGATAATGGATTGTTATGAATAGAATTTTTGTATATATATTATATAGGTCTTGGTTTGGAAGAACCAACAAGCTTTTATATGGATTTGAATCAATAATTACCGCATATGAATACATGTAAGATTTGAAAACATTTGAAACATTCAATAATGTTAATTTCATACTAAAAGCCATACATATCTTTATATCATTTATATATTTGCTACATATTAAAACCACCAATCAATCATAAACAGTAACACCAATACCAAGTTGGTAGGAAAATGTTAAAAAAATTAATACAAGTACCAAGTGGTATATTTAATAATAAAGACTCACCCAACATTAGAAAAGACCTACAATGGGAAGTCCATGAATATGTGAATTGGTCATTAGAAAAAAAAAGGATTTATTAGGTAGTAAAGAAAGAAAAAAATACATTAGATGTTCATAGATAGCATTGTTCAAAATTGTATTAGAACATGAGTAAAAAGGGAAAAAAATGAAATTTTTTGGTATGATTACAAGTGAAATTTCCTTAATAAAAAATTTCTTCTAAATGCTAAAAAACAATTATATAATTCAAAACATAAAACATCTTTTAATTGAGCTTATGATTATTTGTGTTACAATAAGAAATTGCAATGCATTTTTGGTGGAAATCTTATGGGTTAGACGTCCTTGAATTTCAAAAAAAAAAATCCAAATGATTGTGGCCTTCACAAATAAAGGAATTGAAATACATGTGATCTTATTCATAATAAGTAGTGAAATAGATTAACAATAAATAAATAAAGAATTTGATGTTGTCTTTTTTTTGGTGGTCGTTTACAATTCAAGGACAATTTTTTTGATCACAAGTATAAGGTCAGATTTGTTAAATGCATGAATGTTGAAGAAATTTGAAATATTATACAAACCATTTTTAATCAAAAAATATTTCTTTGTCAATAAACTATTGTAAAATCTTATTTGGTTTTGCATTCAAGAGCCAAATAATTATTTTATTTTTCAAAATCAAGTTCAACAACAATCATGATAATTTATGGAAATTGCAATTCAACATATTGTCAAAATAAAGTTTTTGAGCAATGATGATTGGTCATTCCATTGAACATCAAGATGAAAAGATCTCATTGAAAGAGAACCATTACACAATTTCCTTTCCCCATCACATAATTCTTGATTGTGAACTTGAAAGCATTTCAATTATTCAACAACCTAAGTGAATCATAATACACACTGGAACTATTATGACCAAGCGTGTAATTTCCTTAACTTCTAGCATTTCATACAAGTAATTCGTAGAAATTTTCACATTTAAAAAAAAAAAAATTTGCCAAACCTAAAAAGGTACTATTGTTGTTTTACATTTGTATTTAAAATCTCATCTCATGCATTCATTGCCCATTTCATGTATGTATGTATGTCTTTCTCATATGTTAGACTCAAAAAAGTATGTATATATTCAAATTTGAAAAACAAAACACTTAAAACCCTAACATTGTATTTGGTGACATTGGTGTTAATGGACCCATGTTTGGCGGTTCTCATAATTTTTGAGAACCGCCGGTTCCAGTTTTCTCATAGAGGTCTAAGAACCAGCCCCATTCCTTCATTTATTTATTTATTTTTGGTTTTATGAGAATCATTAAGGTGTCAAGTGAAGCATGAGAAGGGGAGAGAATGTCACTGAACACTCTCACAAGTCATGAAAGTACAACAGAAAAAGAAGAAGAAGAAGAAGAAAGTAATGTTGGAAACAGAAAGGAGATAGAGATGGAGGTGTGCACCAGATGGAACTTGTAGGAACCTTTCTATCAAACTCTCGACAGAATTGCTTCTACACTAATGTAAGTGATGGGGGTTTTGAGGTAAGCGAATTGAGTACCATGAATGGACGTGAAGTCCTTGTGAGCTTATAATCTGCTGAATTTGCAGGTATCCAACCTTGAAAAACCATTTCCTCCCCGCCTGTAGTGCTGGGAATTCCTCCGCCTATTGCATATCCAGTATTGAAGTTGAAGTGCCCAAAATCTAGATCATCTTGCAACTACTGCAACATCTCACTCTTGTCTTCTAGCAACAGGGCTGCAGATCCACTTTTCAATTCTCGACAGAATGAAAACAGCATCCCCAGTATGCTAAAAATTAAAATCCTAAACGCTAAATGCTCAGTTCCATGGCCAAAGCACATGGAACAAATCCTGGAAACAAATCCACTTCGGTTGCTGCGAACTTGCGCGACAGAAAGATCGCGCGACGTGCGCGAGCGATGTCGTCGTAGAGCTTCAAATGTTTAGGGTTTAAACTTTAAACACTAGTGGATGAAGGTCGGGGCGCAGGCAAGGGTCGTTCGTAGGCAGTGCGCGCATCATCCTGATCTAACGGATGTAGTTAAATTTCAGGCTGACCAATGAGACATTCAGAACGGATGTGAGCATCCAATGGGCGCAGCTCATTCCTTATCTGGCTCGAGCTCTGATTGGTCGATTCTCTGGATAAGCAAGCAAACCCAGGCCATTGGTTCTTCCGCTCTCTTCTTGTCGCCCGCTTCGCTCTCGTCGCTGCTGCTACTGTTGCTGCGCATAGTAAGTTCTTTACGACTGGCGATTGCAGCGAGCCATTTCTTTTATTTCCGGATCGCATTGCACTCTGAACGTGTGCAATAGCAAGAAATCCCGGTCGGTTTTCGGTTTTAGGTGGTGCCATGGCTGCGTCTTCTTGTACTAGTATGACCGGGGTTTCATCGAGCGTGACGGCTCTGGCGTCGTCCAAGAGTGGAGTGCTGAATGGAGCTTCTGTGGCTGCGCCGGCCGCGAGATCTGTCGCAGTCTTCTTCAATGGCAAATCTTCTGTTAGTAGCTTGTGCTGCCGTGCTAAAATGGGAGTGGACCAAGACGCTAGCTCCTCCGTTGGGGCTTCTTCTTCGCCAGCAGCCCTCCCTCGTCGCTTAGCGCTTACACTCCTAGCTGGTGTCATTGCTGCCGGTTCCCGAGCTGCCCCTGCTAATGCAGCGTATGGCGAGAGTGGTAAGAACCGCGGTCCCGACATGAATTGGCTGTTTTGTTGATTGCTGAGTTCATTCATTGCCTTCCCAGTAGAATGCTAGGCGAAAAGGACTCGCAGTGATGTCTTTTTCTTTTTTCTCGACCAACTTTTTTGGCTCTGCTGCTGCCGTGCGATTCTTCTGATGGGCAGCCAATATCTTTGGAACCCCGAAAGTGGATACCGGTTTCGTATTGAAATCTTTTGATGGCTTCAAGCTCGAGGTTCCGGCAAAGTGGAATCCCAGTTCAGAGAGAGAATTCCCCGGGCAGGTTCTCAAGTACGAGGACAACTTTGATGCTGTGAGCAACTTCACGGTGTCTGTTACCCCGAGTTCCAAGACTTCAATCAAGGACTACGGATCACCAGAGAAGTTTTTGGAAGAAGTGGGCATTTCTTGCTTTCCTTGATATTCATTCAAGCTTCTTCAAATTTTTTCTTGTTCAGGCACACTCAGGCCCAGTTTAGACGAGGGTCCAGGGTCCAATTTTCTAGGAACCAATTTGGTTAGCGCTACTCTTGAGATTTAGATTGAGAGTCTCAGGTTCTGTTCAAAGCTTTTCACAAGGTTAGTTTGCTCTGCACGGTCTGTGTGCAGGTATCATACCTGCTCGGTAAACAAAGCTACTCTGGACTGACACAGTCAGAGGTGAGCTTGTTGTTGTCACTCTCCCTCATTACAACCAATTTTCTAAGCACTTTTTCCTGATGTCTAATCATGATTGATTGTCATCTCATGGAGAGATTTACTGCTGGGAGACAATATGGGATTTGAAAATTGCAGGGAGGTTTCAAGGACAATGCTGTATCAACTGCTGCAGTGCTGGAGTCATCAGCCACGGAGGTGAATGGAAAGCCTTATTACAAGGTTAATGTGCTCACCCGGACAGCTGATGGTACTGAAGGAGGAAGACATCAGGTCATTGTTGGCACAGTCTCAGATGGCAAGCTTTATCTATTGAAGGCGCAAGCAGGGGACAAAAGGTGGTTCAAGGGATCAAAGAAGTTTGTTGAAGGGGTTGCCAATTCCTTCAATGTGGCCTAAGATTTTCATACCTCACAATTGCACAGTAACCTTGTGAACAGTTCTGTTCATAAAAATAGTCAACAATTGTTTTCATTGTCTGTTGCAATTTGGATCATGTGCCGATGATGGTCGGTGTGCAGTTAAGGCATATCGACTGGGCATGAATATTGTGTAATATGTGAAGGCATTCCAGTCTAACTGAATTTTATTCAGCCTTGGATAGAACACTCTCACATGGGTTTTGTTCCTGGGTGTTTGCTGCCATCATATTGCTCAAGATGTTTTGTGGCTTTCTTTGTCCTGCTTGTAAAGATGGAAAGATTAGGATTGCCAATGTAAAGGGCTTCATACAGTCTTGTGGCATTTTGCCAAGTTGCATCTCCAAACTGTGCAACTTCTTTATAACTGATGTTTTTGTATCCAAATCAGGTTTATCATGATTTGTCATTTCACATGTCAGATCCTGCTGTCCAGGCACTGATGAAATCACTGTGCTTCCTAAATTCCTTGATGCAGAAATTGTTGCAACATGTGAATCTAAGTGGAAGTGAGTGTAGAGTGGATGTTGGTTGCTGGGAATGTACTATTGGTTGCAGTTCAATGCATGGTGGGACTACTGTGCAACATCAGATCTATCATTGTTGTAAGCTACATTTCTCCCTTTGGAGTGGTGGTTTCTGTAGCAGTTGCTGGGTACTACTTTTTGGTTATTACCATTCACATAAGTGCAGCAGCAAAGGTACCACCTGAAAGGATCTTCTGCCAAAGAGAACTGTGAGAGAATTAGGGTATAAAGGTCATCTGCATGTTGAGAATTGTGAAGTAGTGTGATGAGGGAGAGAAAGAGCTCACTAGTTAACTGCAGCTTGCTTGTATGATAGCTGTGTAATAGGTGCAATGGAAAAGTCACCAATGGAGAAAAAAGTGTGCACAGACCATCCACAACTGCAACTGTTGTTTGACAGGTTTATTACAAGAACCCTGACTAAGGTGTACTTACAAGTCCTGGAGTCTTTTTAACCATCTCTCTGTTTGCTATCCTGAGAAGAAAGAATCATCTTGTTTGACATGGGAAAGAACTCAGCTTCGTTTCAATGTTTGGTGCTACTCAAAACAGCAAGTATGGAAGCAGCCCTAGCTTCTGTGCTTGTTCATGGAGTGACTAGAGAAAATCCTGTCTTAGATCAGTCATTCAATGAGACTGCCCCAAAAATCTTGAGATTTTTCTTGCTCTCTAACTTGGGTTTTTCTTACATGCTCTTCATATCCATGGCCTTTCCATCAGAACTCACAGCTTTCTTTACATCACTGGTAAACTTGAATTTCTGATCATATTCCCAGAATCTTATGCATGGTTTAGGTGTCATCCAAATTGGAGATTGAAGGTGAAAATGTTAGGTCTGTGACATGAGGATAAACAGAGGATGTTTGTCATAAGTAGATTTCAAAGTAGAAAGGCAAAGTTAACTAAAGTTTCAAAATAATGGGAAAATAACTTAACTGGTGTGCAAGTGAAACTCTTTACTTGCCTCTACCAATGAGCTTGACTTGGGGTGCCAATAAGCTTATCAAGTTGGGTGTATTAATGTGTTTCAAAAGATTACTAATTTACATCATGTGTGAACATGTTGAATAATGTTTTGAAAGTTGCAATGTTAGAAATTGTGGGGCTATGATTCTCGCTGTTCTTTGTTCAAGTGAAGACTATGTAAGTTGCAAGTCTTAAACACCAAGTGCGACCATACCATTAGAGTTACCTGTAAAGTCAGGCAATTAGGGGGTGAGAACGGCCAGTTTCGGCATAATACGGCATCAAACACGCAACTGGGAGTGAAAATTTTACAAAAAAAAAAACTGGGACCCAAATTAGTTTTTCCACCAATTTTGGTGGTAAACTGAGTTTCATCCTCTGTTTCCTTTTTCCAGAGTGCCTGCACTGCCGCTACATATATTTTCAATGCTCCTCCTGTACAATACTATAATTACTCTCAATTCTTGTGCATTAAATGCTGAGTTTCAGCATTTCATGCCCAGATTTAATAAAATTTGCTTACATTGTGGATACCACTGAAAGAGGGGATAGGGGACGAAAGCAGAGGAGACATGGGGTGAAACAGAGGGTGACTTTATGGGTAACTCTAGTTTAAGAGGGCTTGAGTGACCCAGCACCCACCAGTGCACCATCCAAAAATTCCTGTTCTGGGATTTCATGGATGGGATGAAACTGTCCCCCAGGGGTCAGTTTACTTGGTCAGTATTTTATTTTTTTTCTTCTGGTCCTTTTTTTCCCAGCTAGATTTTTTCCCTAGATCAATTTTTTTTTTCTGGGAACAATCAACCCACCTACCCCCCTTCTTCCTACCAACCCACCTACCTCCCTCATCCTACTGACCCCCTCCCCACCCACATCCTTTTGCGGTCACTTCCATCACTAGGGCTTCCGATCTAGGGAGAGCTGGACTAGCTCAAAGCTTTAGGAGCACAAAATACACAAGAGCTTCAAGGGTTGGGAGCTTCAACAGTGTCCCAACAAGGGAAACTTCAATGTGGTGGCAGCAAGAGCCCGAAAGTAAGAGGAGCTTCAAGGTGGTGACAAAAGTGGGAGCTTGAAGGTAAGCTCCCTTCTCCTCCTCCTTTCTTATTTTTTGCATTTTTCTTATTGCGAAGAAAACAATGATGATGTCCCTGTCATCTTCTGTCTCTCTTTCTTGCTTAAAAAAAAAAAGATAATTCGTCTTTTCTTTTTTTTTGTTGTTGTGAAGAAGACGGCAATGACATCGTCATCATGCCATCATTGTCTTCTTCTATTGCTTTCCAAGCACGAAAAAATGATGGTGAACATCTCGTCATTATGTTGTGGTCTTGCAAAAGCGAAAGAACGATGATGAATGTTACTCATTATGGTTCTGCTATGGTTTTGCACATGCGAAAAAACGACAACGAATGTTGCTTGTCATCATTTTGCTATGGTCTTGCAAGTGAGAAAAAACGATGACAAGTGTTGTTCATTGTCATTATGTTGTGATGTTTCAAGAGCGAATGAATGACATTGAACAATTGTAATGGTCATCATTGTTCTATTCTAGTTTTGTAGGAACGAAAGAATGACAATGAGTTGCGCAACTGCTCATCATCATTTTGCTATGGTCTTGCAAGTGAGAAAAAACAACGACGAGCAATGTAGTTGCTCGTTGTTGTTTTGATGTAGTCTTACAAGGGTGAAACAATGATGATGAGCAACTACACTATTCATCGTTATTCTAATGTTCTTATAAAAGTGAAAAAACGTGATAACAAATGTTGTTTTGGAATGGTTTTGGAAGAGCAAAAAAATGATGACGGGTAGTGCAACTGCTCGTTGTCAAACTAGTGTGGTCTTGGCATTGTTTTGCCATCACCAACAACTATTTCTAACTTGCCAATTGGTTTTTTTATTTTTGTGTTGTTTGTTTTTTTGTTAAATGGAATTTTGAAAAAAAATAATAATGATGGAAAAGATGACATGGGAGTTGTTATGAATGAAGGAGATATAAAATATAATTGACCTACTATTTAATTATTTTAGCCTAAAAATTATTTATTATATTTCAAAAAAAATTTAAATAAAATTTCAATCATACATAGGATTAATATATGGGAGAGATCATATATTATTATTATGTGAACCATTTAAAAACTTAAAAAATCATGTGCTTGATTTTTTTTAAAAATAGACATTAATATACTATTAAATTATAGACTTTATGTTTTTTTTTTGAAATGAGGTTACAACTTTAAGAGGGAAAAACTTAAGAATGTACATCATTGAAGAAATGTTGAACATGAACTTTAATTTTTTGATTTTGGCAAACTATAAAATTCTAACATTAAATAGTAAATTTTACATTAAACCCTAAACCCTTGTACCATTAATGTGATCAACTTCACTTCACATTCATTTTTATATATGTTAAGTCATATTGAAAGGTGAACAAATAGTTTTGAAAACATGAATTTCATGATGTATTGGCAAGGAATCAAATATTTTTAAAATATTCTTATGTTCATGGTTATTGAATTATCACAATACGATACAAACATTACATTTAAATTCCATAACTTTGTTCAAGTGGCTTCTACCATCAATGTGACCAACTTTGCAATATTTTCATTTACTTGAATCAATATGTAGGACATGATATATTGAACATGGAACATATATATATATATAAATGTCCTTTTGTTTCATGGTTTAAGATATTATCACAATATGATATGAGTATTGTTTTCTTTCTATGTTTTGGTATGGTAATGCAATACCCTTCCAAGTTTCAAAAGATATGTCATAGAACCCAAAGGATTTCAAGGATACCCTACAAGGGGCATTGCATGTGCATTGAATATTCATAGCTATTAGCAATACCCCTTTGATAGTTTTAACTAAAATAATTAAACCCATGGTGTTTACTGAATACCCCAAGTAGGGTATTGTTTTGCTTTTAAATTTGAATAGGGTTATACAATACCCATTTAAGTTTCTAAAGATATGTTATGGAGCCCAATGTATTTTTGGGATACCTTGTGAGGGGTATTACAAATGTATTGAGCAGTTTTGGCCATGAACAATACCCTTCAAATAGCGTAAATGTCGCAACCCTAGCCTTGGGCTTGCGACCAAAACAAGGGCTTGGTTGTGGGCCAAGTAGGAAGCCTGCGAGTGAAGGAAAGTGTGAGGGAATGAACCCTCACACTCTCAAAGGAGCTTCCACTTTGGGAGTTGGAGTCCTGGTGTACTCCCAAATGTTCAAAGAGTGATTGCAAGGGTCAAAACCCAATGGCTCGAAGAGTTCTTTATACCATTGGAAAGCTATTGAAACTTAGATGTCTAAAATGGGCTTGCATGACCCATTTGGACATTTGAAACATAAGTTATGGCCAAAGAAGGGCCGGGAGTCAAATTGGCAGTTTGACTCCCAACCATTAAAAGTTGGGAATCACCCTGATTTCCTTGCGTGCAGGTGACATGCGACATACCATTCGAAAGCTCTCGACGAAGGCTACAATTTTGTTTCAGACCTCATCTTAATCGAAAGGTCTGTACACAAAGTTATGGGCCCCAAATTTGCGGGAGTCCCAACTTTGGCAATTTTAGGACTCCCACTTGGGAGTCCGGGGACAAAAAGCCATTTGGATGTGGGCCTCATGGAGAGGCACATAATATACTATAAAGGGGAAGGGTGGCTTCCCCCGAGTCCGGGCTGTGGTGAGTCTTGTGAATTCGAGTTGCCCATGGCTTGTCTTAGCACCAAAAGTGTTCCGACTATGCACTAACCACTTTGTGTTGGTTTTGTGTAGATCCGTGTGAGTAGTTAATGCTTATCACTCTTCCTAGTCCCATCCCAGAGCTCCATCACACCCGTTTACCCCCTAAAAATGTTACGAGCTAGGGAGCGTGCCCCGATTGTTTGCTCTTCCATTGTTTTTTAGTGTGGATTCACATTTGAGTCCATTAAGGAGCTTGGGGGTGCATTAGTAAACCCATGATGTTTAATTATATAATACAATTTATGAGGGTATTGGTTTCCTTGTTGGTTTTGATAGGGTTATGCAATACCTTTCCACACATCAAATGAAATGTTATGGAACCCAATGTATTTTTGGGATACCCAAAGAGGGGTATCACATGTTTAGTGAATACTTACAAGCATGAGCAATACCCCTCTAATAGCTTGGACCAAAATAATTCAACCCATGGTGTTATAGTGTAACCTAATGAGAGTATCAAGTTCCTTTTAGGTTTTGTTAAAGCTACGCACAATACCTCTCCAAGTTTTGAAAGATATGATATGGAGCCCATATTATTTCAAAGTCATCTAGAATGGGGTATTACACGTTCATTGAATATTTTGTTTTATGAACTTGAGTACAACATACATTAAATGTGTTTAAATTGAATTAGAGCTTTGTATTGCTTTGATTATCCACTTGGTTTGCAATACCCCTATAAAAACATTCTTTAAACAAGACTTGTAATACCCTTATATAGGGTGTGTCAAATAATTTAATCATCCCTTTGTTTGTTTGAGTGAACAAGATCAAACTCCATGCAATATTTTCATTTTATTCTTTCCTCATCATTGTCGACAGATGGGGGTCTATTGAAGTGGCAATCATGTAGGTAGGTGTAGGCATGTACAAGTGGGGCTTGGTAAGTACCCACTTAAAGTGTTGGTAGGCAGGAAGGTGAAAGGGCAGGTAGGTAGATAAATAGATGGGGGATGGGTAGGTGGGTGGAGATGAGAATAACACATTTTAAATTTATAGGTGAGTAGGTAGATGGGGGAAGGATCAACTTTTAATTTAAATATATAGGCGAGTAGGTCGGAGGGGTACTGAAGGGGCGGGGGAGGGGGTAGTAGGTGGGTGGGAAAAGTTTCAAAAGCAAAAAAAAGAAGGAAACTGGGGGGGGGGGAAGAAAATAAAGTTCCAAAAAAAACTGAGATCAGGGGAAAATAAAACTGGGAAGGGGACGGGAAGAAAATAAAGTTGCAAAAAAAACTGAGATCAGGGCTGAGAAAGGGCAAACAAAAAAAAGTAAACCTGACATGGCACAGGGAAAGAAAAAGAGAATCCTATCAGTGCACCTTCCATCCACGTTGGTGCATTGGTGGGTGCTGCTGGTTCACTCTGGCCTTATAAGAGGAATTTTTCCCTTTCTTGCACATGGCAAGAAAAAGTTGATTCCTAGTTGGACATTGTGATCCGTGCTGCTTTTAACTCATTCTTAACTGCCAGATATGGCAGTGTAACATTGTTTGACGTTAAGAAGAATAGTTACTAAGTCATGCACATGCTCTCCCAGGATATTTGACTGCAAAAATATGTGTGTGTGTGGGAGTGGATTTTGCACTAACGCCCCTTAATTCAAACCATTCACACACACACACACACACACACACACACATCTACATATGTATAATTTTATTTTATTTTATTTTATTTTATTTTTCATTCTGTTCCGTTAGTCTCCCATGGCCGGAGTTTGACCAAATATCATCTAAGCATTCAAGCATTTGTGATGTGCAAGAGGGTTTGTGGACTTCACAATGTGTGGAGTAGGGGCTTGTGGATTTCGTGATGTGTGGAGCAAGAATGTTCCAGAAGGGTTTTTGTTTTGGGGGTAGAAGCCAAATATTGTGTGCTCAATTTTATTTTCTTTTTTTACCAAAAATTACTAAAAAGCCTTACAGTTTCAAAACACTCATCACTACTATGTTTTTAAAACAGGTAAAATAGGTGGCTAGACAACCACATGATGGTGCCTTGCCAGTGGCCAATGCTACCCAATCTGCGGCGGGCATTATCAGAAGGCCCTTGGATGGGGACATTAGCAGAAGCAGGACCTCACTCGAGCATCCCACCGTGTGGCCCTTTCTTACGATAATGCACTTGTCCTACTAGAGCCTTATCCTACACTAATCCTACAACCTTTGTATGCATACAGAAAGTTGGGTAATGGGATTGGGCCCTACATTGAAAGGACAGAGAAACCAGGGTGATCCCTCACTTTTCCTTCCATGATACCCGGAGGGTAACATAGAAAAAAACCAAAAAAATGGCAAAAAAAAAACAAAAACAAAAAACCAAGTGAGCATTTGAAAAAATAAAATGAAATCCTTCCATCTGTGGGCATTTGAAAAACATTTGATTTTTCAAAATGCTCACATGGGATGGATGGATGTTGGATTATGCTGGATAATTGCTCTTCCAAATTTACTGGCTGAGCGTTTAAAGCACTCAACTCATAAGTGGAGAATTCGTAGGTTCAACTCCTGTTGGATGCATGGGAAAAAATGAATCAAGTTCCGGGGTTTCTAGGGGAAGCTTATTAGGAATAACTAAAATTTAATGATAATGAAGTGAAACGGTTTAGGGTCCCTAACTGAGGTTTGACTTTATGGATAACTTTCATTTTGTACAGAAAATTTCTTAGAAATGCATCGTGGTAAAATAAGGGTATAAAATATATATACCCGCTCAATGCTTGGTTCCTTGGTATTCTTTCCTTCGAACGCGACTGCAAAGCACGTGCCATGGACCTCTTCTTCGTCAACGTTGTTCCGTCATGATAACCGGCGGTTGTGGAGGGCAACGAGTGACGCCCCATCGCTGTTTGCGCTTCCGCACGGGATCAGCGTTGAGTCGACGATCACTCCTGCGGAAACGGAGCTCTTCGGGCTCGCGTTTTGTTTGCGCCATAAAACTCCTGTTGGAGAGCTGAATTGTGCATTGCGGAAATGAATGTAAAGATGGGAAAATGGCAGCTGCTGCAAGCCGTAGCTTCCTTCTTCTTTCTTGCGCTTCTCATCATCCAAGCTTCTTCTTCGTCCGCACATGAAGGTGAGGAGGAGCTCCAGGTTCCCAGCGATGGCGACCGAACCCTAGAAAATGCACAGTTTGAGAAGCTGCAGGCAGCTTTACTGACTTTGAATGCGCAGAAAGAGGATCTGGCAATCGATGACCACAACCTTGCCGTGAGCTTGGATGGCGCCAAAGGAAGCGAGGTCATTGGCCTCCTGCAGAATTACGCGCATCATCTACAACAGAAGTGGCAGCAG
>Ga0116227_10004680_pt1 | contig 29564 bp, 30 predicted proteins | sample S1TSphgellanicum_FD_89693 | JGI IMG/M metagenome (GOLD analysis project Ga0116227, IMG submission 89693) | Host-associated microbial communities from peat moss isolated from Minnesota, USA - S1T2_Fb - Sphagnum magellanicum MG | ecosystem: Host-associated > Plants > Peat moss > Unclassified... | reverse complement strand
GTGGACTGATTTAATTGTCCCGATTGATTCTGATAGTCATCAAAACAAGTCGGGGCCGGATTGCAACCACGTAAAAAAGTGCTAAAACCATGCTTCTTTTTACAAAACGATCCAGTTTATTTCCTTTCATTTGTTTTTTTAATCGTGTAAATTCATTTTAAGATATGCCATATTTATTCACTTCAGAATCTGTGTCAGAAGGACATCCAGATAAAGTTGCCGACCAGATATCAGACGCGCTGATCGATCAGTTCCTAGCATTCGACCCGGAATCAAAGGTTGCCTGCGAAACTTTAGTTACCACCGGCCAGGTATTTTTGGCAGGCGAAGTAAAATCAAAAGCTTATTTAGATGTACAAAAAATTGCCCGCGAAGTGATCAACAAAATTGGTTATACCAAAGGCGAATATATGTTTGATGGCAGTTCATGTAGTGTGCTCTCAGCTATTCACGAGCAATCGCCAGATATTAACCAGGGTGTTGACCGCCAGGCTAAAGAAGAGCAGGGCGCAGGCGACCAGGGTATGATGTTTGGCTATGCCACTATCGAAACTGATAACTATATGCCATTGGCATTAGATATTGCCCATGCTTTATTAATTGAACTTGCTGCTATCCGCCGCGAGAACGCGGAGATCAAATACCTGCGTCCGGATGCAAAATCGCAGGTTACATTGGAGTATGACGATAACAACAAGCCTACCCGAATTGATGCCATCGTTATATCAACCCAACATGATGATTTTGACGAGGAAAAAGCGATGCTTGAAAAGATCAGCAGCGATATCATCAGTATACTTATCCCTCGTGTAAAAGCTAAGTACCCTAAATACGCGCACTTTTTTAACAACGATATTAAATACCACATTAACCCAACCGGTAAATTTGTTATCGGTGGCCCACATGGCGATACAGGCTTAACCGGCCGTAAAATTATTGTGGACACCTACGGTGGTAAAGGCGCGCACGGTGGTGGCGCTTTTTCGGGCAAAGACCCATCAAAAGTTGACCGCTCTGCTGCTTACGCTACACGCCACATTGCTAAAAACCTGGTTGCTGCCGGTGTTAGTGACGAGGTATTGGTACAGGTATCATACGCTATCGGCGTTGCACAGCCAATGGGCATTTACGTAAATACTTACGGAACGGGCAAAGTTGGCTTAAACGATGGCGAGATAGCTAAAAAGGTTGAAGCCATATTTAACATGACCCCTTACGCTATTGAAACCCGCTTTAAATTGCGTAACCCAATATACAGCGAAACTGCTGCTTATGGCCACTTCGGCAAACCGAGCCAGATTGTAACCAAAAGTTTTACCGGGCATGATGGCCACACCATTACCAAAGAAGTGGAACTGTTTACCTGGGAGAAACTGGATTATGTTGATAGGGTGAAAGCGGCTTTTGGGTTGTAGCCCCCTCTAAACGGCGAAGCCCTCATGAACACAGATTGAGAGCTAACATCCAGTGAATAATCTCCCCCTGAAGGGTGAGACTTAATATAAAATAGCGATGAGTTAATACCCATCGCTATTTTTGTTTAAACACATATCATTATCTTTATCCCATGCATCACACCGAAGAAAACCCCTGGACCATCACTTCAGAAAAATCTATTTATACTAACCCGTGGATCAGTTTAACTGAGTACCAGGTACTCAACCCATCGGGCAATCCCGGCATTTATGGTAAGGTGCATTTTAAAAACCTGGCCATTGGTATTGTTACTTTGGATGAGGATATGAATACCTACCTGGTGGGCCAATACCGCTTCCCGCTCGACCAATATAGCTGGGAGATAACCGAAGGAGGTGGTTTGCTGGGCGTAGACCCTATAGATTCTGCCAAACGTGAACTATTGGAAGAAACCGGTTTAAAAGCAAGCGAGTGGATAGAGATACAGCGCCTGCACCTTTCCAACTCGGTAAGTGATGAGTTAAGCATCCTTTACCTGGCCCGCGGACTAGAACAATTTGAGGCCGAACCCGAGGATACCGAGCAGCTTGTTGTAAAAAAAGTACCGTTTGAGGAAGCCTACCAAATGGTTTGCGAAGGGAAAATAACCGATGCCATGTCGGTAGCTGGGATATTAAGGGTGAAATTACTGTTGCTTGAGAATAAGCTGGGATAATATCTAATTAGCATTCCGAACGAGACACAGGATTATGGCGCAAGTCTTGTGTGCAGGCCACTAACGCAGATAACTTGTGCCTATACACAAAGCACAAGTCATCAAACCACAACCAAACACACAAGACTTGCGCTAAATATGAATTAAGCATTATTAAAATATTTTATAATTTAGCCCTGCTAAAAAGTAATGAGAAAGTTCCTCGGCTATATTTTAACCCCCATTGTTACAGTGGTATTTATGCTGGCACTGTGCATTTTCCATCCTATACAATGGGTATGCTATAAGTTTTTCGGTTACAGCGCGCATAAAAAATCTGTCGACCTGCTTAACTTCTGCCTTATGAGCAGCTTATACCTGGCAGGCGATACGGTAAAATTTACCAATAATCAGGATCTGCCTATCGGGAGGCCCATCATATTCATAGCCAATCACCAAAGCATGTTTGATATACCACCGCTGATCTGGTATCTGCGGAAATATCATGCTAAATTTATTTCTAAGATCGAGCTAACCCGTGGCATCCCATCCATATCATTCAACCTAAAATATGGCGGTGCCGCCAATATCGACCGTAAGGATTCAAGGCAATCTATTGCTGAAATAGTTAAGCTGGCGCTGCGCATGAAGGAAAATAAATGGTCGGCAGTGATATTCCCGGAGGGTACACGCTCAAAGGATGGCAACGTAAAGCCATTCCGCGCGGCAGGTATAGCTACTATACTTAAAAAATGTCCCGAAGCATTACTGGTGCCCATTGTAATAAACAATTCCTGGAAGATAGTAAAGTTCGGCATCTTCCCCATAAATACCTTTATCAGAACCACTGTTGATGTGCTTACCCCTATCGAACCCGGCAAAACTCCCGCCGAAGAACTGGTACTTGAGGCAGAGAACCGCATAAGGCAAGCACTTGGGCAACCGCCTGCAGTGCCAGCCCCCCAACCCCCTAAAGGGGGAGCCCTTGTATAGCATGTTCCCCTTTAGGGGGTTAGGGGGCTAAATATTCTTCCCGTCAATTATTTTGAAGAAAGGATCGCGGTAGGTATCGCCTACGGGGATGATCTTGTCGCCTATCCAGATGCGGCTGCGTTCGATGCTATCGATCTTGTTGAGCGATACGATGTATGATTTGTGTACGCGGATAAAATGCCTTTCGGGCAGGGCATCTTCCATCTTTTTCATGTTTTGCAGGGTGATGATCCGCTCGGCAGGGGTAAATATGGAGATGTAATCTTTCAAACCTTCAATAAATAAGATATCGCGCAGATACACCTTTTGTATTTTATGCTCGCTTTTTATGAAGATGAAATCACTTAAAAAATCGTTTTGCGGCTGCTGTTGCTGCTGCACCGGCTCGGGGATAGTAACTGTTTTAGCCGATGGCTGCAGAATACCCTGGGCCTTTTGCACAGATTTAAAGAAACGATCGAACGCGATGGGCTTAAGCAGGTAGTCGACCACATCCAGTTCATAACCTTCCAACGCATATTCGGGGTAGGCAGTGGTCAGGATAACTTTGGCTTTGCCATTGGCAATCTTCAGGAACTGAATGCCGGTAAGTTCAGGCATCTGCACATCCAGAAACACCAGGTCAACATCGCCCTGTTGCACCAGCGTTAAAGCTTCAATAGGGTTAGTGGTTGATTTAACCAGTTGCAGAAACGGCACTTTGGAGATATAATCTTCCACTATATGCAGCGCTAAAGGCTCATCGTCAACTACAAGGCATCTGATCATGGGCATAAAACTAATGATTATTCAGGATGTAGTACCGGAAAATTTAAAAAGTGAGGAATTTTTAACAATTCGGGTGATTTAATCACCATAAATAGAATGATCAATCCTAAATACCTTTAGTAGGTAGTTCCCAAATAAGAAGTAAACGCGCTGTGTTCAGCAGGTAAGTGATCGTCAGTATTGAAGGCAGGCAATACATTGGTTTGCAAACCCCAATAATCTGTATTTGTGGTATCGCTGATAATATTGTGGCTGGTTTTGATGGGGTGCAGGGATGAAGAATGCACATCATTTTTATAAAAAAGTGAGATCACGGCGCAAAAGGCCATAAACAACACGTAATTAATAATGTATTTCATATCCGGTAGTTTTATAGCCATTACGCAAGTAATAGCCGAAACATTACAACCGGATAAAAATAATTTTGAACAAAATGATCAAAACAAATCCTGCAATAAACAATCTGCTAAAAACGGCGCTAGGTACATTAACCGCGAAGCATTTTCGAGGTGCCAGAAATGGATGCGGCTGTTCATATTGCCGCCCAGCAGCGGGCCCATTATATACAGATTAGGCGCGGCTTCAAAATTCTCATTCACGTAAAACCCTTTGCCCGACAGGTTCACATTAGCGATATCCTGATGCACCAGGCTACGAATTAACCTGCTGGATGATTTATCAAGATCATCTGCCCCGGTACAGTTAATAACCACTTTAAAAGTCGTATCATAAATATTTTGTTCACCCGTTTGCGGTTCGATATAATTCAGGATACCGGATTCCACCTTCACAAATGCACCTTTAAGCAGGGTTAATTTTTGTGACTGATGCAGAACGACCTGCCCGCCTTTATAATCCGTACCCGAACGGCGGAACAGGTTACTGAGTTGCATGCCATAGATACCGATAAACTGTTTCCTGGCTTCTTCGCCCAATGGTGCCATCAACTCAAAAGTATAACTGATGATCCTGTCGATATGCGGGATGATAACGCCGTCTTTCACCGCGGCTTTAATATCCTGCATGGCAGCAGCTACCAGCGCTTTTATATCGTATTCAGCAACTTTTTTAAGCTGATCGAGATTTTCTGTAGGATAATTGGGCAACTCCTTATCAAGAATGTGGTAAGGAAGTAAACCACTTTTTGATACTACAATCAACTTATCAATTAAGCCCGTAATATGAGGCAAACCAGCCAACAGGTACAAAAACTCAATGCTACTGGCGTTTGAGCCTATGAGCAACACGTTTCTATCGATCGCATCTGTAACGTTGATAAGCGCGGTTTCTAGTTTAGTAATATTATCGTTTACCGTTGGCTCGTATAAATTATTAATGAGCGTAACATTATCATCAACCGCAATATTCATAACCGGTGCCGAACCAGTGGCGATCACTAGTTTACGGGCTATTAGTTTCGATTGGGTTTTATCGGGATACTCAAGCGTTATTTCGTATTGATCATTAACGGGTATGGCGTTAATTACTTCAGCATTAATGAGTTTAAGTTTAACCAATTGCCTGTCTTCAACTATTTGTAATAGTCCCTTTAATATTTCATTTAAATACCGGCCGAACATAAAGCGGGGCAGGTAAACTTTTTTCCAATCCTCATTTTCTATCGCAGTCTTATTGCGTTGCAACCATTCACTTGCACCTAACCCGCCATCGGAGAGATAGCCGGATAACAGTTCTTGTTTATTAAGCTTGAACCATTCAAAAAACAAGGCCCGTTCGTTTTCATCAGTAAAAAAATCGGCTATTGAGGTAATGGTTAACGCATTTACCGATGAACGGTTGCCGTAGGGGATACCTGTCCAAAACTCGTGGTGTTTTTCAATTACGGTGATAGAGATCGTTTGCTGTACTGGTGAGCCAATCAGCTTACGGAATAGGGCAATAACGGTGGTGGTACAGGCTATGCCGCTGCCTGCTATGAGGATATCAATGGGTTCCATTTAAATAAAATCAATGATTAAAGCCAACCCATTCTCACCCACAAAAAAATTGTCATTTCGAGCGATAGCGAGAAACCTTCTCCTACCTATATAGTCCGATTTGCATATTGCAGAAGATTTCTCCTCGTACCTCGTTCGAAATGACATATAGTATTTAGTATTATTAATAGTTATTTAAAGCCTCAATCACCTCCATTATTTCATCTTCGGTATGGCAAAATGAGCAGGGGATACTTAAAGTGGTATTATGAATTTCTTCGGCAATTGGGTATGACTCTTTTAAACCTTTAACCCCGGTAAGTGCCTTTTGCTTGTGTGGCGGGACGGGGTAATGGATCACTGTACCAATGCCTTTTTCGGTAAGGTAATTTTGCAGATCATCCCGTTTGGGGTGGCGGATATTGAAAATATGGAACACATCATAATAATCAGCGTCCTGAACCGGCAGAATGAACTGATCGTTCAGATTATCGAAATATAATTTCGCCAGCTTATTGCGGTGAGCGTTCATTTCTTTAAGATGTGGCAATTTCGCGCTTAAGAATACGGCCTGCACTTCATCAAGGCGATTATTATAACCAATTATGTCGTTGTAATACTTCCGTTCAGAGCCATAGTTGCGCAATTGCATCAACGTGTTCTTGTGAGTTTCATCACCACAAATTACTGCACCTGCATCACCCAAAGCGCCTAAATTTTTGGTGGGATAAAAGCTGAATGCCCCAAAGCCCCCAAATGTGCCTGCAAGCGTACCTTTAAAAGTAGCACCGTGTGCCTGCGCGCAATCCTCAATCAAAAATAAATTGTGCTGCTCTTTTATTGCCAGTATCTTATCCATCTGGCAGCATTTACCATACAAATGCACCACCATTATGGCTTTGGTATTGGGGGTTATGGCTTCTTCTATTTTAGCAGGATCGATATTATAAGTAGCCAGATCAGGCTCAACCAGTACCGGCACCAGCTGGCAATTGAGTATGGCTAAAATACTGGCTATGTAAGTATTAGAGGGTACAATAACTTCGCTGCCTTCGGGGATATTACAGGCTTTTAATGACAGGATAAGCGCATCCAGCCCGTTTGAAACACCAACACAATAGGGGATGTTGTGCCAGGCTGCGTATTCTTTTTCAAAGGCCTCAAGTTCGGGACCAAGGATATACCACCCGTTATCAAGTACCTTATCAAACCCTTGTTTTAATTTATTAATGAACGGCGTATTTAAACGTTTCAGGTTTTCGTAAGGAATCATTCTTAGTTGGGTATGGTTCGTAGATATAATCGGCAGGATCGTAATTGGTTGATGCTACGCCCATAAGCACGGCATCATCGCTAAAATCGTACATTACGTGCCAGTCGCCAATTTCCATCATCAATACTTGTGATGGTGTATGTAAAATATATTCCTTTCTTACTTTGCCGTTATCAATCATTACGGTGCAGCTGCCATGCATACATATTAAACCTTCGCGGGTTTCCAGGTGCCTGTGGCCGCCGCGGTTAAGGTCCTCATTAACGTTGTATATGTAGTAGATCCTTTTTATTTCAAAAGGTAAAACTTTGTCTATCGAATTTAATGACCCGCGCTCGTCGGTAAATGTTTTCAGATCAACTATGTATGCCATCTTTTAGTAGCCCTTTCTTGCTTTGTAGGTTCTCTTCGTCAATCAAATCCAGTATAAGTTCATCAACTTCAATACTAAATTTTCGTCCGAAGATATTATCCGATGCAATTATTTTGCCATAGTCCTCTGTTACTAACGTTTTTGGCCTGCTTCCACCAGCCGACCAGTCTATATACCTGTAATTGTTATTAATAACGGTATCTTTATAGTGCGAATTCATGATTACCGTTTGAAAAACAAATTCATCACTTCCCCATGTATATTTAAAAAAGCGGGCTAAACCGGGTTCTTTTTCCACAAAATTCACCACATACATTGCACAATCGGGCGTTAATGTCCAAAATGTGGAATTCGTGCCATAGAAATGCAGATCCTGTGGTGGCTTGCGGTTAATAAACCTGTTCAATAAACTTTGGATCTTGTACCTGCCTTTAAAGGCCACATCGGTAAGGTGATACCGCCTAACGCGCGACATGGCTTCGGTCCACTCTGTTTCAAATTCCCAGCATTTAATTAATTGCTTACCGACTTTATCATGTAGAAAATCAGTGATATACTCAGCAGATCTTATAGGATAATCCTGCCCGCTTAGCAGGTGAATAAAATCATAATGAATGCCCGATGCTGCTATTTGCTTTATGCCATTAAAGGCAGCCTTTACAATGGTATAGCCAGCCCATTTAACATCAACGCGCTTTTCAACAAAATACACATTGGGTATATTAAACAGTTCTTTATGGGTATTTATATCGATCTTTTTATCCAGGTGGATATAAAAATCAAAGTGGCCGTCGCTCAATTTTTCTATCAGTCTTTTTGTTTGTTTTGCGGATGTGTAGGTAATAATAAGACAGGCAAAACGCATAGGCCGATAAAATTTTGATTAACTCTAAGCTAAATGTTCTACAGTTAGTTTTTTTGAAAATATTCTAAAAAAGAGTATGCAATAACTTTGTTACAATTTTTAGGAATATGATGCAGTCACAAATAACCGGGTAATTGAACTAATAATTGGTCGTTTTATAGTACTAACGCTAATTCGCTGGTATAAGTTTGCTCTTCGTCGTTAATAACTAAACTGTACTTGCCGGGATAAAGCAAATCTAGGCGGCGCTTAACATTATTTAAACCTATGCCGCCCATGGCATCGCGGTTATTGTTATGCTTTTTATTCTGGATATAAAAGTGCAGGTGGTCTTCATCAACCTCAATCAATACGTGAATAGGCGATAAAGGATCACTTACTACGCCATGTTTAAAGGCATTTTCAATAAAGGCAATTAGTAACAGCGGCACTATTTTCTGCCCGTCAACATGGCCGGTTACCTTAAAATCGATATATGATTTTTTGCCGAAGCGGATCTTTTGCAGATCGATATAATTGTGCAGGTATTGCAGTTCCTTGCTCAGTAGCACCTTATTATCGTTACACTCATACAACATGTACCGCATAATTTCGGAAAGTTTGAGGATAGCTTCGGGGGTAGTTTCTGAACGCTGATAGGCCAGCGAGTAAATGCTGTTTAAGGAATTGAACAGGAAGTGCGGGTTGATCTGCGATTTAAGGAAGGATAGTTCGGCGCTTAAACGTTGATTTTCCAGTTCGCGCTGTACACGTTCATTCAGGAACCAGTCGGTAGTAATTTGTAGTACGATACTCAGGAAGAGAAATACCAAACTGGTAAAAACGGTACCTAAAAAATATTGCCAGAAACCAATTACATAGCCCCTTTCATGCATCAGCACGTATTGCTTAAAATGAAGCCCAACACCATACTTGCCAAGCCCGAAGATGATGATGGTGAGCACTATTAAAGTGCCGTATATGCCATATTTTTTCTTATCCCAAAAATTGGGGATAAAAACAAGATAGTTGAGGTAAAAGATCCCGATGTTGATTAACGGGTACAGTAAAAATATGACCGCCAGACCTTTAATGCCCAACTTGGCATCATCACTACCTAAATACAAGAATAATGAGATAAGGCAGATCCAAAAGAAAACATGCCAGAATATTTGCCAGCTTTTTTTCATTAGTCAATTACATGTTAAGGGTAATGGAGTTATTGTGAGTAGCTATTTTTTACATTACACACGATAATTCCATTATACCAAATGTAATATTTTGGCTGTGTTATCATGCACAATTTATATATAGGCATAATTTTTACCGATGAACGGGTAAATATATCCTATCAACGGGTTTGTCGGGGTAAATAAGGGTTCGTCTATAAATAAGGGAACTTGGTCTAAATGTTTTTAGGGGCTGGAATAATTAATATTCCTTTGTATCATCAAATCACTCACAATGAAAAAGCTGATAACAAACTCAAACCCTTTTGTTTTATTACTGGTACCAGTGCTGTTTGCCTTAATCATGGGCTTTAGCTACCAGTTTCAACAAAAAAGAACTGCCATAGCATGCAACTCATGCCACCAGGCTACCTCGCTGTTTTTTAAAAGCGTTAGTTTAATTAAAACTGTTTGCTCCATTAATAAGGAGAAGGTGTGGTAAGGTAATTACCTATCAATTGTAGAGACGCAATACTTTGCGTCTCTGAGATGGCATAAGACGCAAAGTATTGCATCTCTACGGGATAAAAATATTTTCTAAACCATCATTATTCTGTAACCACTTGTCGGGATTATCATAAATATATTCTTTGATATTTATGTATTCCTGATGATCTCTGATTACTCTATCATAGTATCTCGCCTGCCACGAAAATTCAATATTATTTACGGTAGCATATTGTTTAACTGATGATTTATAACCCCGAATAATTGATGCGAGGTTATTTCTTTGTGGTCCGAACTTATTCTGATCCCAATTAATTTTCTCAGGCTTATTTATGAAAAGAATGCCGTGAATATGATCCGGCATAATAACAAATTCATCAAGTTCGATATACGGATGGTATATGGGTATTCGAAGCCAGTTATCATATGCAATCTTTCCAATATCTGTCATATGTAGAGACGCAATACTTTGCGTCTCTTTTAGGTTGTTTTCAATTTCCCCAAAATAACGAATACGATCTTTGGTGCAAATGGTAACAAAATATAAACCGTGAGAACCATAATCCCAACCTGTTAATCGGGATGGCGCTATGCGATATTTATTTTGATATTCTTCTTCCATTTTCCTTGTAGAGACGCAATACTTTGAGTCTTCCGCCTGAAGGTAAATTTATTATTTGATAAATTAAGAAGTACAGAGACGCAAAGTATTACGTCTCTACAGAAAAAACATTCCTACTCCCCATACATTTCCTCTACTAACACACCATCAGCCTGTTTAAAGTTGCTTTTCACAAAATGGCACCAGTCGCATTCTTTTTTGCCGCAGCCTGTATTAAAATCGTGGGCCATAATTTTTCGGTAAACTGATGTGATCTGTTCGGTTACCGTGGCGGTGTCTTCTGGTGTTATAAATACTTTTTCTTTGTGGTATTCGTCGTCTTTTACGGGTTCCACAAAATCAAATACGGTGTTTACCACCTGCCAGTCGTTGGTGCGGTCGTGGTCGATTAATATTTTGTAGAAAACTGCCTGGCGCCAGTAATCGCCACCATTGGGTTGTTCGTTTGTTGGGTGGTCGAATTTATCCTTGGCATTTTTATACTTACCCGTTTTGTAATCAACTACGGTTACATTTTTGCCCTCGAACTCAATTTTATCCAGGTTACCTTTAATGGGTACGCCTTGTATCTCAATATTTTTTATGCTGCGTTCGGTAACGGCAACTTTGTTCCATACCGGGATGCTTTGCTCATAATAGGCGGGTAAGATCTTTTCGCCGTAGGCTACACGCAGTTTAAATTCTTCTTTGGTGAATGAATCGCGGTTACGGTACATGTACCAGCGGTATTCCTTCATAAACTCTTCTGTCGGCGGGAATTCATCACCCCATTCCTGTAGTTTTTTAAAGGTTTTGTTAAGCGCCCAGTGTACCGCCTGACCAAATGTAGCCGACGGACTTTTCCCCGATGGCACCCTGATCAAACACTGGAAGTAAAACCGTAGCGGGCAATCCAAATAATTGCTTAAATGTGTAACCGAAAGCGTGTAGTTTTGCAGCAATTGGTTGATATAATTCCTGTCGAGCAGTTCAATCTTCGGCTTATCCTCAATGCTGAACTGCGCGGCATAAAACTCCAGCATTTCATCTTCTTTTACCTTCGGATGCTCCACAACCAAATGTGTATCCGCCACTATCTCCCCAATAAACTGCGATGCTTCCTGATCCTTGCCATTTTTATCTTTCGAGGCATAGGAAATCATTAAGCATTGCTTTGCCCTTGTTAGCGCCACATAAAACAACCTGCGCGATTCTTCTTTTTGGGCGGTATCATCAGCACGGGTTTGTGTTAATGTATCCGGATAACTAAAGCCAGTATTGCGGCCCTTGCTGTCCCAGGTTTTTTTATCACAACCGATAAAAAATACATATTCATACTCCAGGCCTTTTGAACCATGGGCGGTTAAAAAGTTAATACCATTGTCTGAAAATATAACCTGGTTAAGGCTTAACCTGATGTTGTTCTTTTTCATCAGGTCGATGGTCAGGATCAGGTCGGCGAGGTTGATCTCCGGATTTTTGCGGCTTTCATCCTTTAAAAAATCGAATAAGTTGGTGAGCATTTGCATATGCGTACCCTTATCCTGCTGCTGCATAATATACCGCAGGATTCCCATTTTTGAGATCACATGCTGAAAGAACTGCTGCAGTGTAATGCTTACTGAATCTTTTAACAACAGATCGATATTGTTGATGAGGAATTTCATCTCCACATTTTGCACATTATCAAACAAACCCGGCTGTGCAGGGGTGCGCATTTCGCTGATGTAACGGCGCAAGGAGGTCTTAGGTTCATTTTTTGATGCCGTAGCGTAGTTTTCCTTAGCTACCGCGATACTTGCTTTAGCGATCTCAATTGGCGGGATGCTGAAGAAATCATAATGCATGATCTCGAACAACAACTCATCCCCACTGTATGGCGAATCCATTTCCATGGCGAGGTAGCGCAAAATGGTGATGACCTTTTCGCCGAATGGCTGTGTAAGGATATCTATTTTACGTTTGGTATTTACCGCTATCTTTTGGTTATCGAGGTATTGCAGCAAGTCCTCCACCTGACTATGGTTACGATAGATCACTGCTATTTCATCGGGCGAAGTACCTTTCTCAATCAGGTTTTTTATCTGCAAGGCAATATCCACCACCTCCTGACCGGGATTTTCATATTCGCGGATCACCGGTTCAACCACCAGTTCATTAAAGCGCGGATGCGATGAGCGCAGGTCCTTATCCAACGTGAGCTGACTGGTCAGCCTCTCCTGGTTATTATTAATGAGTGCACGTGAAATATCAAGAATCTGCTGGTTGGAGCGATAATTATGCTTGAGTACTACGGTATGCAATGTGGCAACGTAATCGTTAGCGAAATCCAGGATATTCTTCATGTTTGCGCCCTGAAACTTGAAGATCGACTGATCGTCATCTCCAACCACAAACACGTTGGGTGTTTCCCAGTAGTTCAGCAGGAATTTTAACAATTCATTTTGTGATCCGCTGGTATCCTGAAACTCATCCACCAGAATGTATTGATAGCGTTCCTGGTATTTACGTAATATCTCTTCATTTTCGCGAAAGGCCTTCAGCACCCAGATGATCATGTCATCATAATCATACCAGCCTTTTTCACCCATTTTTAGGGCGTAGTTTTTATATTCATTTACCGCGGCCATCAGCTTTTGCATTTTTTCATGCTCGGCATCAATATCCTTTTGTTTAGGGTCGCCTATTTTGATGCCTGTTTTAGCATTCGCACGCTTGTAGATAAACTCCTCGCGGTATGGCAGGTCATCAATATATTCCTTTACGGCTGCGGCAATAATATCAGCATCCCAACCCTCGCTTTTCATGGTAGAGAAAAGGCGTTTCAGGCGTGGGGCATCAAAATACACATCGCCTGTAAAACGCTTTAATAAGTGCTCATTGGGGAACTCATCTACCAGTTCACGAAAAAGCATGGCACCATCCAGTTCGGATAACGGTTCCAGATTCAGTTTGCCGAAATATTCCAGGTTCTCCTGGATGATCTCATTACAAAAAGCGTGGAAAGTATATATATTAATGCGATAAGCATCCGGCCCAATAAACTCGAACAAACGTTTGCGCATAGCAATAGCGCCTGCATCGGTATAGGTTAAGCAGAGAATCTCATTTGGCAGGGCGTCGGTATCCGTCAAAAGCTTGCCGATACGTGCCGCCAGTATCTGTGTTTTGCCCGTACCCGGCCCGGCTACTACCAGCACAGGGCCATCCATTTTATTAACCGCGGCTAATTGCTCCGGGTTTAAATTGGCTAAGGCACTCTGGAATCTCTCGTTATATTTATTGAAGGATGATTGCATAATTGTATGAGTAAAGATAAGGAAAAACAAGGAATTGATCTGGTAACTCAATTAGTTTGCAGGATTTAACGACAATTATGTAAATTTGATATATGGCAACTGTGGATACTTTAAGAAACGATTTAATTGATAAGTTACTTACTATATCAAATAAAGAATACCTTCTTGCTTTAAATCAACTGGTTGAGAAAAGTGCTGTAAATAATGATACCGTTTCGCTTACAGAAGAGCAAATTTCAATGCTGAAAATGAGCGATAAGGACATTGAAGCAGGCAGACTGATATCACAGGAACAGTTAGACAAAAACGATTTGGAGTGGCTAAAAGGAAAATAGTCTGGACTGAAACGGCCGCCAAACAAAGACGTGAGATTTTAGAATACTGGACGACAAGGAATAAATCAACTGCGTACGCAGAAAAGTTGTTAAAGTTCATCGCCGTCAGAATAAAAGTAATTTCAACCCATCCCGAATCTTATAAAATGACCATTTATTCGGAAACCAGAATTTCGGCAATGGGGCATTTCAGCATTTTATATAAATTTAACCAAGAACAAATTATAGTGACTGCATTTTGGGATAACAGGCAAGACCCAAAGAAATTGCTTGAGATTATAAAAAATTGAATTTAATCTTGTTAGGAGTCTTTATCAAGGGTCATGAATGAAGCTTTCTTTTTATAACAACGGTTTTATCTAAACGTTGACCGGGTGTTAAACTATGAGATCGTAAATGTGTTACAGCAGCAATACGTTCCTGTGGTGTTTTCGACAGCCAATAAAGCATATCTTCATAGCCTTCATCTATATCTTTTAATGCGGCTCTCCTAACAACTGGAACAATTTTCATATCTCAAATTTACTATAAATCCTTCATTCTTTTACATCACCCTCATGCGCCAGCTTCACAATATCCCTTACTTCTAAAATAGATTTATTGTACCCGATCAACACCGCATTAATCATCGCCTGGCCTAACTCGGCAAGCGTACTTACAAACTGCGGAAAGATCTTTCTTACAACCGGGTAAAGCCACGAGATATATTTATAATAAGGCAACACATTTTTTAAGCCTTTGGTTGGGTGCATATAGCCGGGCCTGAAATTGTAAACATGCTTAAATGGCAATTTCATTAAATCATTCTCTGTTTTGCCTTTTACACGTGCCCACATCACTTTGCCTTTTTCTGTGCTATCGGTGCTGCCGCCTGATACATAGCAGAAGGTCATATCCGGGTTTAGCTTACTGAGCGTTTGGGCAACATTTAGTGTAAGGGTGTAGGTAAATTTATAATATTCCGGCTCCTTCATACCCACTGATGATACCCCTAAACAAAAGTAACAGGCATTGTAGCCGAAAAGCTGGCTTTCAATAGCCGACAGATCAAAAAAATCAGCGTGGATAATCTCCTTTAGCTTGGGGTGTACCACACCGCTGGGTTTCCGGTTAATGATCAGCACTTGTTCCACCTGCGGGTGCAGCAGGCATTCGTGTAATACACCTTCGCCTACCATGCCGGTAGCGCCTGTTATTATGGCTTTTATTTTTGTTTCCATGTTGATAAATTAATGTCATGCTGAACTTGTTTCAGCACCCCACATGCTCAATAACCAGCAAACGTACATCCTGTTTCATGAGATCCCGAAACAAGTTCGGGATGACTAAAGGTTTACAAGCTAATCCCCGTTCCGTAAGGGAAAAACGAATTTACATTTACCGGTAGTTTACCTGTTGGGGTTATTCGCCTGATGATCACTTTTACTGCCGCGCGCTGCATATCGTCGCTATTTTGGTAACAGGCCATTAATGCGCCTGCTTTTTCAATACCCGGTAAACCGGCAATGGTATATGGGTTGGCGAAAACGGATATAACAACATTCTTTTGAGCAGCAATTTGGGTTATGAATGATTTAACCTCGTTACTAAAATCAAGTTTGCTTTGCGGGCGGGTACGGGTATCATTTATGCTGATAAACACCTGCTGATATTGTTTTAATACGGTGTATAAGCTATTCAGATCATTAACCGATGCTGTTTTCCCAATCCTGAATAGGGCACAATTCGGATACCAGCGCGAAAGATCCTTCTGAAACTCGGTGTACTGCGTTACGCCTATACTTACAATTGCTGTTTTTGCTATAGGATTAAGCTGTACCGATGCTGCATTGCCTTTTAATAAGGTTACCGCGGCATCGCTTAATTGCTGTACAAGTTCTTGTTCGGCAGGCCGGTTAAGATCGGCTACCAGGTTGGTTAGCGGAGTTGGCTTATAATCGTTTAATCCTGCCCAGTATTTAGCAGCCAGTATTTTTTTAACACGGGCATCAAACTCATCTTGCGCTATCTGATCTTTACGTACAGCCCTCCTGATTATTTTTATAGCGCGTGCCGAATTTGGCGACAACTCAATAATATCATTTCCAGCCATAAACGCCCGCAGATCAGCTTCGCCATTAGGAAAATACTTTACAACACCCTTCATTTCCATCGCGTCAGAAACTACAAGCCCTTTAAACCCCAGCGAATCTTTTAATATGCCCGTCACAATTTTGCGCGACAAGGTTGATGGCAGGTTCTTCGTATCGTCCAAAGCCGGGATATTCATATGCGCTATCATTACGCCGCTGATACCCGCCTTTATAGCTTCCCTGAAAGGATATTCCTCCAATGAATCCAACCTTTCACGACTAAATGGCAACGATGGCAGATCGAGATGCGAATCCACATTGGTATCGCCATGGCCGGGGAAGTGTTTGGCAGTGGTTAGCAAGCCTTCGTCCTGCATACCTTTAAGGTAGGCTATGCCTTTTTGCGCCACATTGTATTTATTATCGCCAAATGAGCGGTAGTTGATCACCGGGTTATCGGGGTTATTATTAATATCCATATCCGGCCCGAAATTCATTTGCATGCCCAGGCGTTTAAAATCATAGGCAACTTGCTGACCCATTTTGTAAATCAGCGTATTGTCCTGTATAGCGCCTAAGGTCATTTGGTAAGGGAAAGATGTGGTCGAATCCAGTCTCATGCCTACACCCCACTCCCCATCCATCGCCATTAATAATGGAATTTTACTCAGTTTTTGATACCTGTTGATCAGATCGGCCTGACGTACCGGCCCACCCTGGAAAAATACCAGGCCACCAACCTGCTCATCGCTGATAACCTTGGCAACAGAATCTTCATAAGCCTGCCCCAGGTTAGTATGCGCCCGCACAAAAAAGAACTGAGCTATTTTTTGCCTCCGGTTCATCTTTTTAAATACGGAATCAACCCAATGATTTTGCTTTTTCAGCGATTCTATATAGGTTTCTTTTTGCGCAAATGCATCCGCAGCAATAAAATTGAGTAAAAACAGTAACACATATAAAGTGTTCCTTCTGTATCGGGCCATAGGTCAAATGTAGGTAAATTCAATTTCTGTGACATTATTTTTACGCTGTCGCATAAATAATTTAAACCTTAAATAAACCTTTGTGTTTAATTTTACTCTATGTACTTATAAAATCATTTATGTTATGAAAAAACTACTCTTTATGGCTATTTGCCTGTTCGCAGCAGGTTCGGTTAGCGCACAGCAATACTACTATGGCCCGCGTCACCCACATCATCAGCAACAAAAACGTTCCAGTGATGACTTTTATAAAGTTAAAGTTGGTATTACAGGCGGCTTAAACCTTGCAAATACTGTTGATGCTTATAATTCATACTACTCAACCGGTACTATAGCAGGTTTCAACGCGGGTCTTTATTTTGATGTGCCGCTTGCCTACCCAGTATCATTTGAGCCAGAGGTATTATACTCACAAAAAGGTTTCTCAGGGCAATTGTCTGATGGCGGTAACTTCACCTCACGTTCAGGTTATATTGATGTGCCTTTGCTGGCTAAATTTCATGTGGTGCCAGGCTTTAATTTCCTGATCGGCCCACAGGTATCGTTCTTAACAAATACAACCAACACTTATAATGATGTTGACGCTACTACACAGGACCATATCAACTATAATGGCAGCAATACCTTCCTTGATGGTGTTGTTGGTGTTAGCTTTGATATTAACCCCGTGGTTGAGTTGCGTGCAAGATATACTATCGACCTTACCTCTAACGATAGCTACTATTATGGTGATTACCGCAACCAGGTTTTCCAGATCGGTATAGGATTCAGGATCCAATAAATTAACCGGAGTTTATTTAATGGTGAATATTAAACGTACATAAGTAAGTTTAATATTCACCATTTTTTATTTGAGGGGTTTGCTAAATAGTGTAGCCTAATTGTTTAAATACCGGCTGCCAGTAATCAATGTTCAAATCCCAGGCGTGGCAGCCAAATGGCAATTGATCATTATTTATCCTGAAAGCGCGTTCGGGTTCCAACTCAAACGCAAACTGAAGCGCTTTTTTATAACCGGGGATATTTAATACTTTTCGCTTACGGTTTAACTCAATGCTCCAAAAAACATCCTCGTTATAATGATGGGTATAGCGTGAATTGTAGTCGGCAATCTTTTCAGGATATTTCAGGCACAGATCACGGAACAGCTTTACCCGCCTTAACGAAAAGCCACCGTTGCCTACATTATCATCCAGTTGCTTTTTGCTGGGCAGGCCGCCATGCCTTTTAATATCATAGCGCCGTGCAAGGTATTGCAAGCCTATTGATGTTAATTTTTTAAAGATGTTGGGGTATTCCTTTTTCCGCAGCCATGGGGCACCGATGTAATCAAAACCTTGTTGGCACCAAAAACCCAGTTCATCCTTAAAAACAAAGGCATCAAGCTGGTATATTAACATATACTCGTACGGTATAAAGGCCTCATAAAACTCAGCTGAAAGCATCAGTTTATTGTAGCCCTGTATACTTTTAAAATATTCATCGTTAAATGATATGGTATCCGAAAACGGGTAACCGTCCGCATCTTCGGGCAATACCATGCTTTTGGGCTTTATGGCTATGATGGGGTAATTAGCTAAAGTTTTATGGCACTGTTGTAATGATATCTTTTCATGATCAGTAAGCGTTGGTTTATAAAATGGAATTACAACAGCCACTTGTTTACTTTCAGTCATAGCATTTATCTTATAAATTATGCGGTAAAAGCCATATGTTATAACTTCTTTACAGCATAAAATTTTAAAATTATAAAATTAAATCTACTTTTAGCCAAATCAGCAAAATGGTGAACAGTTACCCCTAAAGTCACCTCCTTATTACATTATGAAAAGCAAAATTACCGGCGGTGAAACTTCATTATTATTTACCAAAAAAATACTGAATAAATACGAGGTTAAGTACTACAAATGCAAGGAAACCGGGTTTATACAAACTGAGGGACCTTTTTGGCTGGAAGAAGCCTACTCATCAGTAATAACTAAACTTGATGTTGGCCTGGCTTCGCGTAATGTTTATTTGGCCGATAGGGTGACCAAGCTGTTAATAAAGAATTTTAAATACACCGGTACATTTTTAGATTATGCCGGTGGCTACGGACTGTTTACCCGTTTAATGCGCGATAAAGGGTTTAACTTTTACAATACCGATAAATACTGCCCCAATTTATTTGCCGAGCATTTTTCGCTTGCCGATTTGCCTGCCGAAACAAGTTTTGAGGTGGTGACAGCCTTTGAGGTATTGGAGCATTTGCCAGATCCTGTTGAGGAGATAAAAAACATACTGAAATTTTCAGACAACCTGCTTTTTACTACCGAGATCCAACCTGATAAGATTGCTGATTTTAAGGATTGGGATTATTTATCGCTCGAAACCGGGCAGCATATATCATTTTACACCACCAGTTCGCTGGCTTATATAGCCCAGCATTTAGGGTATAATTTTTATAGCGACGGCAAGTTTTTACACCTGCTCACCAGGCAGCAATTCATCCACAATGTACTGATGCCTGTGCGGGAAAACTTCCTGCTCAGGAAAGCAAAAAAGTTTGTTAAAAAAGCCGAGCAAAAAATATACGGCAAAACAACAAGCCTGCTTAGTACCGACTGGCAGTATATAAAAGACAAACTGAACGGTTAGCTTTTTATTAAACTTTAGTTAGGTATATGATTTCTGGGATGCCCCGATTTGTAAAACAGGAAGTCGCGGTTAGGTTCGTAGTGGTTCTCAGCAGTAAAGGGAGCTTCAAACTGTTCACCAACCAGGTCTTCGCGAACAAAAAACGCATTACTGCCCGAAAAAACACAGCCTACTAAACAATATCCTTTTTGTTTACCCAATTGTTCCAGAGCCAATAAAGATGCACCATAATGGCTGGTTCTATCCCACATTTTGTTGGGGTTATATTTAACCACAAAATGAGTATCGGGCCTGAATATAGAGTTGTATTCAATAATTACTACGCGGGGTTTATATTTGGTTATAGCATCCCAAACGTAATAATCGTTGTAATCAATATCAATCGATAATAGGTCGGGTTCAACAGGCGCATTTCCTTTATCAAAAAGAGATTGGATGTTTTCGGCATTGATAAATGCATTTTGAATTTGCAAACGGCCCTCGCTGATCAAATCGCTAAACCGGGTTTTTACACCTTCGCATTGCTGTCCGCTTCCTTCAATCCACAAACCACTCCATCCTTTGTATAGCAAGTTGGTTGAGTTGCATTCCAACCCATTTTCAACACCAAATTCAATAAAATATTTGTTTGTATAACCAACCCGGTTAAAGATCTCGTGAATAATACCATCTTCTCCATTTTGAGAGAACACCTGGTATTCATGCCTGTTTAATCGTTTTGAGTTTAGATATTTCGGATTATTATACAGATTATCATTTAAAAACTGATTTACCCCAAGCCCTTTATTATCATCAAGCTTTGTAAGTACTGTATTTAATATATTCCTTATTTGAGTAATCCTTTTTATAAAGTTAAGCCCCATATTTATTTTGGCGGTTTTTAGTTTAGGTGCATTTAAGCAACAATAATACCGTTCTTATCGGTTTAAAAGCAAATTAAACTTCAATAATTTTAACTGGTATATATTTTTTGCAAGCAGGATCAATTAAAAACTAAAAACCGAGAAAAAATAAGTTGCCATGCTTTTAACCTTTTTACGCAGTAGTTTGCGCCTTCTTTGTTCAATATTAAATTCAGGGATCAAAAGCCGCATATCGGCTTGTTTTTCAGGCAAAAAGAATGTTGGAGCTATAATTTCATCTATCTTGTTTAAAGGCACATTGGCATACACATTATTATCGTTAAAAGTATGTGTTGCATCAATTCCGAAACCAATATTTGATATCAGGTTTACATTAGGAATAATAGCAAGCCCATTATTGAAGAGATTGGCAAAATCAAGTTGATGTGCCCACGAATCAATTTTACCGGCTTTTAAATCTTTAAAAGTATTTACCCAAGTTTCACAAACCAGGGGGTCTGAATAAATATCTTTTATTTTATTCTTTATTTGTTCATTATCATATTTATGAAGGGTATCTTCAAAATCCTGCCATACTCTTCTCCACGCTGCCCAGCCCCAAACATGTGTTCTGTTCGAGAAATAATATGATCCGTCTCCCCATTCCTTCCCTTGTTGCAAATTACAGCCTGAGATGTGCCTTACACGTGTATCATATCTGTATTCTTCTAAAAGTACGTCGCAAAATTTAAAAAAACTGTTGGCTGGCAAGCAATCATCTTCCAGAATTATCCCTTCTTCTTCATGATCAAAGAACCACGTAATTGCAGATGAAACTGCTTTTCTACAGCCCAGGTTCTCGTCACTATACAATGTTTTCACCTCACATTCCCAATCAATATTGCTAACTATTTCCTTTGCTTGCCTGCACAATAATTCTTCATGCTCAACGTGAGGCCGGTAAGCGTCGGCGGCTATATATAAACGGGGAGGACGCGCTGATCTGATCTGCTCAAAAACCTTAAAAGTAGTATCGGGCCGGTTAAATATGACGAATAATACTGCTGATTTTGTTTGGTAAGAAGTCTCGTCAAAATTGATCATGTTACAGGGGTTTATATAGATAACTTGATATTGAACTGAAAGTTCGCAAAAATCGTATCTATAAAAAGTAACAATTTTGATGCACTAATTTAACATAGCAGGGCGGGACTTAGTGTAATGGATCTTTTACAATAAGTTCATTTATGCACAAAAATCATATAAAGAAAGAGTTAATTAATCAGCATTAAAAGTTTGCATATTGATTAATTTTTTATACAAACCCTCCTGGCTCATCAGCTCCTGGTGATTGCCCTGCTGCACTATTTTACCGCCTTCCAGCACTATGATGCTATCAGCATTTTGGATGGTGCTGAGGCGGTGAGCGATGATCAGCGAGGTGCGGTTCTTCATCAGGTTGTTTAGGGCATCCTGCACCAGTTTTTCTGATTCGGTATCCAGTGCCGAGGTCGCCTCATCCAGTAACATTATCGGCGGGTTTTTTAGTACCGCGCGGGCTATACAAATACGCTGGCGCTGGCCACCTGATAGTTTGGTACCACGGTCGCCGATATTGGTTTGGTAGCCTTTTTCTGTTTCGATGATAAAATTGTGCGCATTAGCAATTTTAGCTGCGGCCATTACCTCTTCCATAGTGGCATCGGTTTTACCGAAAGCGATATTACCGAAAATGGTATCGTTAAAAAGTATCGATTCCTGGTTTACAATACCAAATAATGCTCTTAGCGAGTCGGTAGTTAAAGTTTCAATATTCAAACCATCAACAAGCACTTCGCCCGATTTTGGTACAATAAAACGGGGTATAAGATCAATCAGTGTTGATTTGCCACCACCTGAAGGGCCAACAAGAGCAACAGTTTTGCCTTTAGGTACAGTAAGATTTATATCTGTAAGTATGGCTTTATCGCCATAAGAGAAGGATACATCTTTAAATGTTATGCCTTCGTTAAACCCGCTGATTGGTTTAGCATCTGGCGCATCAACTATAGCTGGTTTTTCATCAATAAGTTCCAACACACGTTCACCTGCCGCAATACCCGAGTGAATGTTGCTGAATGAGTCGGATATAGCTTTTGCCGGGCGCATCAACTGCGAAAACACCGCGATATAGGCGATAAACTGACCCGCGTTAAGATCAGATTTTTTGTTCAGTATCAAATAGCCTCCATACAATACGATACACGATATCATGGTTACTGATAGCGTTTCGGAAACAGGCGAAGCTGATTGCTGGCGCTTTGCCATTGAACGTAATATTTTTGAGTACCTGCGGTTCTCATCATCAAAACGCTTTTTAATAAATTCGGTAGCGTTAAATGCTTTTATGATCCTTACCCCCGAAAGCGCCTCATCAAGGTTACTGATCATGTTACCATAGGTTTGTTGTGCCGCAATAGCCTGCGACTTTAAACGCTTTACTATCTTAGAGATAATAAACGCCGATACAGGTACCACCAATAACGAATATAATGTAAGCTTTACCGAGTACATAAATAGTATCACCAAAAAGGCGATCATGGTTACAGGCTCTTTAAAAATAACCTGTAACGTTGCAGTAACTGAAAACTGCACCACCTGCACATCTGAAGCAATTTTTGATATGATATTTCCCTTACGCTCATTATTAAAAAAGCCCAGGTGCATATCCATCACATTATTAAAAACACGACGACGCAGGTTTAATAATGTATGAACCCTAAGGTTTTCCATTGTACGGGCCGACAGGTAGCGAAAAAGGTTGCCTAAAAGTATGGTGACTATAATTGTTCCGCATACAAATTTAAGTGCAGCCCATTTGCCTTCTGTTTGTACAAAGTAGTTCATGTAATATTTAAACCAGCCGCTCAGGTCTAAAATACCTGGCTGTTTGGGTGCTGTAATAACATGTGTAACTGTATGTGCAGCAGCAACAACACATGGTGCCGAGGTATCACTAAAAAGTGTATTAAGTAATGATGGCAGTAAGATAAATACTGTTGAACTGAAAACAACATATAGTAAGGTAAACAGTATATAGGGGATGGCAAACTTTTCAATTGGTTTGGCAAATGATAGCAGCCTGAAATATGTCTTCATTAATTATTAAAATAAAAAGTGTGCAAAGCTAACAGTAATTTAGTAATTACTAAATCATAAAACGCTTAGTAGTAATTTGTATTATAATTGATTGAGGGCCTGTTGCGCCATAAGCCACACGCTATTCAGGCTTACAATGCTTATACATGGGTATGGGGCATTGGGCATGGTTTCGTAAATGCAGTTCCAGTTGCAGTTATAGCATTCCATTTTTTCGTAGGCACATACGGTGGTTTGCGGCATGTGGGCCGGATATGGTGCAAACCGCCCGAAATGGCCTCCACCCAAAATACAAACAGCCGGGGTTTGCGTGGCAGCAGCTATGTGTATGGCGCTGGTTTCATTACTCACAACCAATGTGGCTGCGCCAATAAGTTCAGCCAGTTGCGGCAGTGTGGTTTTACCTGTAAGGTTGATTACTTCGCCCTGTGGCAAGGCATTGGTTAAATAATCTGCCACAGCCGCCTCCGCCGGGCCGCCTGCAATGTAAACCGGTTGTTTGGTTTGCTGTTTGATCAGTTTGATTAGTTCCAAAAACTTTTCCGGTTCCCAGCCGCGCTTTATAACTCCCGCGCCAGGAAAGATCAAAATGCCTTGTTTTTTACCCGGGCTCACCTCTATGTGGGGACCGTTAATGGCTAGTGGCTGCTGTAAAAATTGTTCGAAAAAGAATTTTGTGCGGTCGAACTCAAAGAAAACGTTGGCAGGCAATTGCAATAACGTAGTATAAAACTTATCTGTTTTTACTTTATATTTTCTTTCTATCCGTTCATTATCACTTTCATAGCCAATTACCTGTTTTGCAGCAGATAAAGCAGCTATGCCATCAGTTATTAAAATGCGTGAGTACGTGGGTTGTAAAACCACGGCATAGTTCCTTTTAAAAAGTCGCCAGCTTAGTTTAATTAGTTTTAAAGGCGACTCATAAAGTGCATTTGGGTTGATGAAATAGAACCCGCTTACAAATTTACTGTCGTAGGTTGTGGCAAAATCACGCAGCAGTTCGCTGGCTACCAGGTCTATTTCAAAATTTTTGTATTGACCGGTGTTTTTTACTTCTTCAATAAAATTGCGAAAAAGTACATAATCGCCGATGGCATCTGTTTTTATCAGTAAGATACGTTGGGCGCTTTTCGTGAACCGTGCGAGAAATTTAAATACAGGCGGCAGCTTAAAGATGACTAAACGGGTTATCCTGAATAAATTTCTGTTCTTGATGATCATATAGTGAATAACTACTTTTTAGCAGATAAGCGTACTTTGGCAACCCTGAAGATATAACGCATCCAGGCCGATAAGCCAAAATATTTTAATATTAACCCCGGCCTGTCCTTTTCAAACAACACATCGCTTTTTAGTGATGATACACCAGTATCATTAAAGCGGGCAATAGTGTTATTTATATATTCAAAACTGTAATCCTTATCGTGCCAGCACATCATATTCAGCAGGTGGTCGGCATTTATAACGTATTTTGTTTTATAGTTATACTTTTTAAATACCGAGGCCGGGTAAAAAATGGCCTGGTGGCACAGGTTTCTTTTTGCCAGCTGATAGGCTGATTTTAACGGACCTGTTTCCTTACCATTCATTATTACATTGCCATAATAAATGCCCCCGTTATCCTTTAACTGAAATGCCAGTGCCGAAAAATCATCAAACAGCACATCATCGGCGCCCAAAAAATATACCCAGGCACCGGTTATATGGCCCAGGGCTTTGTTCATGGCATCATATATACCATTGTCCTTTTCGCTTTTAAAAAATGCTATCCGGGCTGAGTTTTCATTTAATATATTAACTGTACCATCAGTACTTGCACCATCTATCACAACAATTTCCAGATTTGGGTATTGCTGTTTATAAATACTATCGAGGCAGGCTTGCAGCGTTTCGGCAGCATTATAGGTTACCAGCACGACGGATATTTTAGGCAGATCGCCTGAAGGTATAGCTGTTGATCCGGTCATGTAATTACTCACTTAAGCACTCATCATACAACGCCAGGTATTGCTTTGCAGTTTCCTGCCAGTCGAATTGCATGGCATGGGCAATTACTTTTGGCCGCCAGTTTTCGGTTTCAAAAGTTTCCATCCCTTTAGCAAAAACTTGTTGCATGGCTTCAGGTTCAAAACTATTAAAATAAAAAGCCGCATCGCCGCCAATTTCAGGCAGCGAGGTATAGGTTGATAAAAATACGGGCTTGCCAAAATGCATTGCCTCAATTACAGGTAAACCAAAACCCTCAGCCAACGACGGAAATACAAACGCCGCGCAGTTTTTATAATACCAGGCTTTATCCTCTTCACTTATGGTTCCGGTAATTTTAACACGGTCGGCGCAGCCAAGCTTTTCAGCTTCATCCATTATTTTGGTTTTGTACGGTGTTTCCACGCCCGATATAACCAGTGTATAATCATTCCCTACCAGCAAGGCCGGTAAAACGTGGAAGTTTTTTTTAGGTGCGATGAAGCCTATGGCGAATAAAAATTTTGTTGGTGGTACATAACGTGGCTCATGGTTATCTGTCACTTGCAATACATCAGCACCATTATAAATTACCCTTATTTTTTCTTTCGCTTCCGGAAAATACTTTACAATATCATCGGCCACAAAGTGCGATATGGCTACCACCCTGTCGCAAACATTAATATAGCCCTGCAGCTTTTTAAGGTGCTTTTGTATCTTCCGTTCCGATTTGCGCTGCTCGTGCACCGGGTTAATATCATGTATGGTAAGCACGCGTTTGCCCTTAACCTTTTGCGGTTTTAGCCTGCAATACTGATCAGTAAAATGTACCAGCGCAAAACGGCTTGGTTCAGGGAAGAACAGCTTATGTATTTTTGAGAGAAATACCAGGCTCACCTTTTTATCAAACAAATAGGTTGCCCTTTGGTGTACATAGTAGTATAGTTTATAACGCCCGGCATTTTGTTTCAGCACCGCATCACCCAGGCTTTTCCCGAAGGAAAAAAAACCTGAGTTGGGATATTTCATCGAGTCAAACGTGAGCAGTATAGATGGTTTTGTCACCATTTTATGAGTTTATATAAATTATTGCTGTGCTATGCCGCGTGCATCGCATTGTAAATATTCGCTTTTTTATCGAAACAACTAATTTCCGGGCAAATATTAAGTTATCTTGTGATAATTTTATTGTTTTGCAGATATAAATAGCCTGTGAGCACCATCCCCCATACATTATCAACCTTAAACCGCGACAACTTTAAAGCAGTGGCCCGCGCGCTCACCATTGTTGAGAATGACCTTACGGGTGCCGCTGAATTATTACAGAACCTGCAATTCGCCAAAAACACACCCATAATAGGTATAACCGGCCCACCCGGTGCTGGTAAAAGCACTTTGGTTAACGCGCTCATCAGTAATTTAATAAAGGAGGGGAACAAAATAGCGGTTTTAGCTATCGACCCTACTTCGCCCTTCAATTTTGGTTCTTTGCTGGGCGATCGCATACGGATGTCGGCGCATTTTAATGACCCGGGGGTCTTTATCCGCTCACTGGCTACACGGGGTTCACTGGGCGGCTTATCCGCCAAAACCATTGAAATGACTGATGTACTACGCGCAGCAGGCTTTGATTATATTTTTGTTGAAACCGTGGGTGTTGGGCAATCGGAAGTGGAAATTGCCGGCTTAGCTGATATCACCCTATTAGTTTTAGTGCCTGAAAGTGGCGATGAGATCCAAAACATCAAATCGGGCCTGATGGAAATTGCCGATGCCTTTGTAGTAAATAAAGCCGACAGGGCCGATGCCGGCCTGCTGGCAAACAATTTAAAAAAGCTTACCAAACAAAAACACGGACAGCTGCCGGTTTTTAAAGCGATAGCCTCACAAGGCGAAGGCATCGATGAGATCATTAGCTTTATTACTACAGTAAAACATCAGCAAAACAGCCGCCGGGAAATGTTGCTGGCCGAAAAAGCCTACCGCATGATACAGCAAAAACGCATGGCAGCTATAAATAAAAGAGAGTTGCAGCAGCAAATTGCAAAGGAAGCGAACCAGTCCGGGTTCAATTTGTATAATTTTGTGAACAGGTATATTTAACTCTTGTCATTTCGACCGGAGGGAGGAATCTTCTTCACCATGCATTTGCGCCATGTATTATCGCAGAAGATTTCTCGCTATCGCTCGAAATGACAGAGAAGTTAACTAATCACGCATTCATTATCTCTTCAATCTCAGCAGCCTCAAGTGGTATATCAGCCATCAGGTCAATGTTACCATCTTTGGTGATCAGTATATTATTCTCCAGTCTTATGCCCAAACCTTCTTGTGGAATATAAATTCCCGGCTCGCAGGTTAGTATATTTCCCACTTCAAAAGGTTTGTACCTGCTGGCAAAATCATGCACATCCAAACCCAAATGGTGCGATGTGCCGTGCATAAAGTATTTTTTATAGGCAGGCACTTTAGGGTCCTGCTTAGCAACATCATGTTTGTCAAGCAATCCGAGGCCAATCAATTCGGCTGTCATTATTTTCCCAACCTCATCATGGTAATCGTTCCATATTGCTCCGGCTACAATCAGCTGGGTAGCGGCTTTCATTACTCGTAAAACAGCATCATAAACATCGCGCTGGCGTTTGGTAAAACGGCCGTTTACAGGTATAGACCGGCTCATGTCGGCATTGTAGTTAGCGTATTCGGCACCAAAGTCAAATAGTATTACATCGCCATCTTTACAAACCTGGTTATTATCAATATAATGCAGCACTATGGCATTTTTGCCTGATGCTATAATGGGGCTGTAAGCGTGCCCTGTTGCACGCTGCTTTATAAATTCGTGTATTATTTCGGCCTCAATCTCGTACTCAGCAACGCCGGGCTTTACAAATTTAAGTACCCGTATAAATGCATCACGTGTTATGTCGCAGGCCTTTTTGGTAAGCTCAACCTCTATATCAGATTTCACTGCCCGCAAATCGCGCATTATGGGTGCCGACCGTTCATAATGATGCAGCGGATATTTTGAACGCAGGTCCTGTAAAAAACGTAGATCGCGATAGGGAACTTCAAAGCTGAAGCGGTCATTTTCGTTTGCATTTATATATATGTGTTCCGCGTAATTGATAATGGTATGTAAGATGGCGTCGAAATCACTCAGCCAAAACACACTTTCGATGCCCGAAACACGTTTTGCTTCCTCTTTTGTGTACTTGTGTCCCTCCCAAACTGCAATGTGTTCGTTGGTTTGTCTTAAAAAGAGTACTTCTCTGTATAGTAGATTAGGACAATCCGGAAATAAAACCAAAATACTTTGTTCCTGATCAATGCCCGTTAAATAAAAAAAGTCAGCATTCTGTTTAAAGGTAAAATTCTGATCTCCACTCCTCGGAAATTCATCATTTGAGTTGAAAATAGCTATAGAATTGAATTTTATTCGCGAAACGAAATTTTTTCTATTATTTGTAAATAAGACCTCATTTACAGGTAGATATTTCATTATTAATCTATTTAGATATTTTATTTAAACAATTTTTTTAGTTTATTTGTATAAGTATTATAAGATTTGGAACAAAATTTGGTATCCGTTTCAAACATAATTACTAATTTTGAAAAAAATCACAATTAAATCGTTTAATCTTAAAACTATGAATTATTCTACATTAAAGAAAACAGTCGCATTGTCAGTTGTTTCCTTGATGGCTCTGGG
>Ga0116227_10004678_pt1 | contig 29574 bp, 48 predicted proteins | sample S1TSphgellanicum_FD_89693 | JGI IMG/M metagenome (GOLD analysis project Ga0116227, IMG submission 89693) | Host-associated microbial communities from peat moss isolated from Minnesota, USA - S1T2_Fb - Sphagnum magellanicum MG | ecosystem: Host-associated > Plants > Peat moss > Unclassified... | reverse complement strand
GTTTGATACCTTTTGGTAACCATTGTATTTCTACATCACCAGCCTTTATAGGATGGCTTATGGTATTGGCGTGACGTATCCGGATATCACGCCCCTGCGCATCGCACAGGTAGGCTTTGGCTATGGGAAGGGCTAAATGTTCTCCTTTTATGGTTAACTGGAAGCCAGTGAAGAATATTGTATAATAGCGGTTATCGGCTTTCTCTTTAGCTCTTTGTGCATTGCGGGCTTTTATCTCCCGTATCTGTTGCTCTAAATTAAGTTGTCGTTCTGACTTACGCGGCATTGTCTGGCTCTTGAGTGCTAAATAGGTTGACAAGTCAAAAAAGTGCTAGAGTGGTTAACATTGAGTTGAGAGTAACACTATATATCAAAAGAGTGGATAGTGTCAAGGTTAGAGTGTCAACACTGATTTTAAGAGTATGAACTCATAGAATAAGAGTGTCTATTTTTTAGAATTAGAAAGGTTAAATACTTAAGTTATTGATATTATTATATTAATATTTAGTAATGTTTATAAATATATAAAATGGTTTTAGCCTACTAGCTAGAGTCCGTATAAAAGACAGTAGCAGACAGTAGTAGCTCTGCTTAGCCGCTAAATCAACCTACCTCTGGCTCCCGAAGGGTATTTTTGCATGTATAATGAAATCAAAGGGTTAATTTTTGACCCACTCTTACTAGCTAAAATAGACACTCTCAAAATTGGTGTTCACACTCTCAAAATGGGTGTTCACACTCCTAACCTAAGACTCGGTCCTCCAAACCTAAAACGGGGGCTCATACTCCAATTATTGGTCTTTAAAACGCTATTTTTCTATAGGCAAAATCCCTTATTTGTGCTATATACGATAATATAAGCGATTTTTGTTACATACTGGAATTGATATGGCTAGAATTGACGCCCAAGATCTCGACGTTATCCCTGATCCGTTTGAGGTTATTATGACACGATCAGGGTTTTATGGGCGCATTGCAACCGACTTTAGACGCTTTGTAAATTTCGATCTACTGGGGACCGCAGAACAAGAATTAGCAGAAATTGTGCGTATAGAAAAAGAAGAACAGGCTAAGCAACTGTCCGGCTATACGGTACTAGAAACATTACAGGATCGCCCCAGCCGGTCTAAACCCCCAAAGCCTAACAAACGCGCGTTGATGTGGAAGCCCATCAACGCGAAGAACGAGCCCTTACGTCCGTTCCCTACCTTATGGGAGGTGCAACAGGCTGCAAGGGCCGTTCTCGATAGCTGTAAGAAACGTTATAATGTAACAGTGACTTTGAAAGGTCAGGTCTTCACTATTGTAAGATCCGCAGGTACCGCCCATCTACCCCCAGGTTTTGAACTGCATATGACTGAAAAATGTATCGATACTATAAAAGCGCGAAAAGAATATTTCAACGAAATTTCTCACGCTGATTTTATGGAAATTTCGCTTTCGTATCGCAACCGAAATAATATCGAAATGGCAGACTTTGGGTCTTTAGCTGTGGGTAGTAAACTGGTGATTGATGGTTACACGCAATCTAAGGTTCGTTACGAATTCGATAAATGGTATCGGACGCATCCTTATGGGATGGTCGTTTCCATATTCACAAATGATGCCGGACAGGTATTGGTTATAAGGACTGCTTAAAATGAACTCAGATGACGACGATATTTTTGACATCTTCTCGGATATCGATCCGGCTAAGGTAGCGGAAGAAAAAGCCCGATATGGCTATATCGACAAACCTATAACGGAAGAGCTACCTGTTATAGATATGAAACAATGGAAGACAAAGATTCTCAAATATAATGAGAATATCCTCGCTTATGAAGAGGTTGAAGTTACCGACGAGGACTTTCCTACCATGCAGCCTGATGGCCGGGACTTCTCCCCTATTCCCAGCACACTTAGGGATTATGTCACGCCTGCTATTCCTACTCGCGTTCCCACTAAAAGCCTCGCTATGCGCCAGTGGGAAGCTTTGGAAGAGGCGCGTATAGCCGCAGAATTGATAGCGGATCTTGAGCGTGCGATGACTGACTATAAACCGAGCCGAAACAAAATTGACTGGGATTCTTTCGCGTTGAATGAGGCTAGAGAGTTTGAAGGGCTGCACGTTCCTGCGGTGAAAAAAAGTTTAACAGGGTGGAAAAACTTAAACAAAAACGCGCGCACGGACTTTTTAATTGAAAAACTCGCACCTGGAAAACACAGGATCACGCGGGTATTGTAATTGTTTCGTTATAGAAACGGTAGGTTGACAAGGTAACGACTATGAGTAACATTTCGACATCGAAACAAAATGGGGGCAACTCGGCACAGTTAGAGGTACTAACCCCCGAGGAGCGAGTGCAGTTAGATATGCTCGGTACGATCTTCAGCAATTTTGCTATTGACGGTGCCCCACCAAAGGCGTATGAGATAGTGGCGCTATCCCTACATTACAAAGGCAAGCACGAGCGCAAAGGGTACCGGCATCTGCTTCCGCATTTGGAACAGATGGCAGCAAATGGGCTGAATGTGGATCAGATTGCCAGGGCTATGGGAATGCCTGAAAGCCTGCTCACTGATGCCATGCATTACTATCCGGAAATATATCACGCGATAGTAGGCGGCAGAGCACGGGGCATAAATGAAGCGGCGACAACTGTCACTAAAAACGCCAAAGCAGGCGAGACAGCGGCGGCCAAGTTTAAGCTTCAAACCAAGGGCGAGTTTAGCACGGGTAAGGTCGCGCCACCGTCAGTTCAAGTTAATATCGGTACGGCAGAGGCACCAATCAAAAGCGCTCAACTAGATGCCATGCGCGATAAACAGAAGATGATAATTGACGAGGTAGATTTTTCGGAGTTGAACTAAGAAAGCCCCTGCCATTTCTGACAGGGGCCGAGGGTTTTACTTAGCGGGCCGAGGGGATCGATTGTAGATCGTCTGCACTGAACAGTTGTACACCTTGGCGATAGTTGCAATAGGTGTCTTGTTGGCGCGTAGTTTAGCGATGTCCTCAAGATCCTTAGCAGACAGGTTAGACTTTGGCCGCCCTCGCTTTGATGGATCGGCCGCCATCGCCTTGCGCGCACACTCAACCCTATGCGCAACAAACCCTGCGTCTATCTCCGCTAGTTCTTGCAGAGCATTCCAAGCCGCGTCATCATCCCCTATCGACCGGATAATGAGATTGTCTCGCCCTTCTTGCGCCACCCGTTTAAGGATGGCGCTGGTAGAGTTCCCTAGTTCTGCAAGCGACTTATAGACTGGCATTGGCCGCAGCCTTGGCCGCCGCGCGTCGTGCCCGTGCCTGGGCGTTCTTGCGATCACGCTTGGCCTGTTCGCTGTCCGCCTCTGTATTTACGGACGTATCGACCGAATCCCAGCCTTTCAAACCCAAAGGCTTTCCGGCGTTGGGACCGTTCAAAAAACTGTTGTCAACGATTGCCCGAACGTCGCTTACAAATCCTGCTAGGTGTGGCTGTATGGCGATGGAAGCATTACCAGCGGGATCGCTCTTGCCATCCCAGCGGCCAGCCTTGGCCCGTGCCTCGCTGCGAAGGGCCGCACGGGCGATTGAGCGATGAATTGTGGAAAGCTGCATGTTATAGACTCCTTATGGGTTTGAAAGGTTAGGCGCAGATATCGCGAAGCGCATGGCGCAAAGATGTCTCACTATAGCGCGCACCGTCCGGGGTTTTGTCACTGGCAAAGTCACAAGCAATTTCAGCTGCGGCCCTGGATTCAGCCTTACGCATCGCTACCGCACCGTTACGATAGTAGCGCTTCACGGTTTCGCGCGCCATGTTGTACAGCCCCTCATCATTGTTTATCCAAAGGCTGACATTCCACGCATTCCATGAAGGAAAACCATTATAAGGTTTGGCGGCCATTGCTCTAACTCCTTTGGGGCTCTCGCCGTTTCGATAAGGTCAATCTAAGCTGATTAATCTAATTTGTCAACAAGTAATTTTAACCTCTGTAGTAACGTAAACCATCGTAAGGTGAAACAAACCAAGACTTTAGAACCCGTGTACCTTCATGGCAGCACTCGTCAACATTGAAGTCGGCGTAGTGTATCGCACCGTAACCGTAAGCAATTTCACCTTTTGTAGGGGGCCGATGGTAAGTGACAGTCTCGACATCATCTCTAACGGGCAGTCTATGGGTTAGGTTTGCTTTAGCCATTGCTCTAACTCCGTTGCGTTTCGATAACCTAAACATAGCGTGCACCCTAAACTATGTCAACAGGTATTTTCGCATAAAGCTCATATTTCTGAATCTGAGCATAATCAATAACTTAACCGCTCGATTTAACATATTGTATGTTCTGCGATGTTAGAACACGCTAACAATACAATGATATCAATAACTTAACTATGACCTCGCAACACTAATAACAGGCAAACACTATATCTAGTAGGCGCCTCTAAAAACCAATCCGCATTAGCAACAAACATTTTCAAAAACACCTGTTGACATGTTGTAAGCCGTATTCTATGTTCTAGTCATCAGAGGCGCAGTGCCGACGACAGAAAGGAACGAGACCATGGCCAAACCGTATTATGATTATGATTATGATACTTTCGAGTCTGACCAGTCTTTCGGTATTGGATGGGAAGTGTTCAACGCGCGTACCGGTCAGATTGTGGATCAAGGCGTTGCCAGCTGTAAGGCAGATGCAATCGATACCGCCTTTGCTGTCATCGCAGACTTGAAACGTAACCCTGTGAAGGAGTCCTGACCAATGGCTAAGCACACCCTGCATCACCAGACTGCTCGCGTCACACAGGCACGCGAGCGCTGGGATAGCGATGATATCGATCTTACCAGTCTGGCCCGTGCTGGTCGCAAGCTTAACCGCGCCAGTGCCAGGATAGCCCGCAAGGTGCAGCTGGAAGAATACGCATATAACTAAAAATACCTGTTGACACACTGTAAGCATTGGCCTATGGTGTGTCTATCAGCAAGGAGCTACCCCGGTGCACATTCTCAACCCTCAGACCCGGACTGACCTATAGGCACTGATCGCCCTACAAACTTCAGGTCTAGGCATTCTTTTGATTGTGTGCATTGCTGCAAGGCGTTGGTAACATATCAACGCCAAGCCACACACGACACGCTAGAACGGTGTCTCAATCGGCTGGTATGATTGGACCTTGTGTTTGACACACCGTTCTAGCGCGCTCTGAGGCCGATTGTGGCCATGATCAAAATGCATATCAGCTATGCGTACCGGGCGTAGGTGAGGGGGAATTTTCGCGAGCACCGCGCATGGGGTTAAGCACCGCACATAATTTTGCACTAAATTTCTCAGACGTTACCAATATGTAATAATAGTCCTGATAATAGAACAGTCTCGGTCACTTTTCAAGTACGAAAGGGCCAACTAAATTTTTAAAAATTTTGGCTAAAATTCTCGGGTTATGGAAAGGAAACCCCTCCCCGGGACAACGAGGAGGGTAATAGAACCAAAGTGAAAGTCTGATCTATTCGAACCCCTAGCGAGAGAGCCCGTCCTAATTTACCGCTGTCCCAGCCTCGAAAACCATTACAGCGGTCTTAGTAGCTAACTTAAGAAGGTAATCTAAGTTAGCTAGTTCCTTCACCACACCACTAAAGGAACATCTTCTTATAGATCAATATCTCGCAATTCGCAAACGATTTCTCCGACAATGCGCTTCGCCAAAGAGTTGACGCAAGCCGTTTTATCGAGATCGTCCTTGAAAACAAACCATTTCGGGTGCTGCAACATGCAGTCTCTGATTTGCCCCTCAACGCGCTTATGCCACTTGTCGTGAAGAGGTGAATGCTTCCTCGCGGTCACAGTCAATCCACCAGCGTTGAATGCCGAAACACAATCTCAGCCGCCTCACGTAAAAGAAGCGGGCGAATATCACCTATACGCATCTCCTTACCTAGGTTATCGGCATGAGCATTCAGAAAAGCTATAATTTCGTCATAGGTGACGGGGTGTTCTAGCGTGTTACGCATAGGTTCTACCTCCGTATTTACCAAAACCATCACTCTTCCACCTTAACCAGTTTATAGACACCATCGGAAAGCGTAAGGCCGGTAGCTTTCAGCACCGTCTCATGTTTGGTCATTTCGACCTGCATATTTTCTTTGGCACGTGCCACGCGAAGAGCCACTTCGGCTTCTATTTTTTCTCCGTATATGTCACCGGCTATCGCGCAGGCCCGTGCGTATTCGTCCACACTGCTATCAATAGGGAGGTAAGGAATATGAAAATAGGTTGTGTCATGTGGACCCATAAGGTAGGATTGCAAAACAACTCGTTTTTCATTATCATAGTCTTCTGTTTCTACAGCAAATTCTACCCCGTGCAATTCGCACAACTCTCTGTATTCTACTAGAAAAGACTCAACACCGGGGAGTTCCGCTTCCCCGTAACCCACGTTAAACTTATGACCCATTTTCTTCATCCTTAATCCAATGTTCATAGTAGTCAAGGACCTCGTTAATGAGTTTCTTGTTTGTCCAACCAAATTTGAACAAGGTAAGCGTAATATCAACCCAAAGACTGAACATCACTACCGCTAAATCCACGTCTGTGGGGTTATCGTTACAAATACGTGTAAAATGTGTATCCGCAATAACTCTTTCGGTTAGAAATTCATCGTCATCATTCATCTCACTCTCCCACTCTTGCAAAAACTGATAATATATGCTAGGGTGCAACAATAAGACCAATTCGAAAGAAAGTCAATGACCGATTTTTACCAACCCAAACCGCCAAAAACACCCAAGTTCTATAAGCCGAGGCAACCAAAAGAACCCAAAGTGCAACAACCTAAGACGGAGTTCTTTCGAAAGACCCCCAGGCAAAATCGAGCATTGGCTGTGGCTGAAGCCCTTGCACTAAATCCCAAGGCGCGTTTTTACCAGGGGCTACCCTGCAAACACGGGCACATTGGGTTACGATATATAGCGGATGGTCATTGTTTGCACTGCAAAGAGGAGCGGTATGCCAAGGTAAAAAATAAACCAGTTGACCGCTATCTAGGGTAATGCTATAAGCCTTTCCTGTTACTATTTATTACGTAATAAGTTGAAGGAGCCACCATGAACAAGCCTATCGGAGATTGGGGTATCGTCTATTTTACCTCAGAAGATCCTAATGTTCTCGCCTTGCAAACTCTAGAGTTACAAACCGCAGAGGACGCGATGGACTATATGTACCCAACTGATACAATCGTATCAGCCCACGTGCTTTGGGAAGAAGGCTCAGGCAATTGGGAACCTTATAGTTTTACCGAAGAACAACTCGCCCTGCGTGGCGAATAGGAGAACGGCAGATGGCGAACAAAACAACCAAGTCTCCGGTCACGACTCTGATGACGGTCGATGACACAGAATATAAGTACATCTCTATTGTGTATGACAATGATGATACAATCGAAACAGAGTCTTACGCAGGCCAATCTTTAGCTTCCGCTAAAGCCGAGTTTTTGGATAACTACACCGAAGACTCACTCCTATACATATACGCGAAGAAAATATTTCGGGATGATTGGATTCGTTTCGATCCAGCCCTTGTTAAAGTAGCACCGTGTGGGGATTGGGTAATTCTTTACACGAACAAGAGTGGCTATGTAAACAGCGAACGATATTACATAGTTTCAGCAGATACCGTTAAATTTTACATGTCAGACCGAAACCATACTGTTCTACACGCATACGTGTGCTGGGAAGGCACGGGCGCGTGGGTTGAATATAAATTCTAATCTTAACAAACAAGAGGATACCCTAATATGAACCAAGTTACAATGATTATCGGTCACGATGCTGATCTCGGCACTCTGACGGAACGCTTCACGGACAAGACTCCGGAACAGGCATATGCAGACTTTATGGCCCGTTGGCCCGACGCCACGAACTTGTTTGTTCTGACCGCCCCGTCCAAGAGCGAACCCCTGGCCCTTGCCACTGCTCCGTACCCTACCGCCCATACCGATGCCCCTAAAGCTGTCGATAATAGCGTGGCATCGGTTGATCTGGAACGCAAAACCTACGATATCAACGCTCTCTATAGTGTGTCTAAAACAATCTATACTTGGGAACACGGTGATGGTTCCTTAGTTGACTTTTTGCAGGGCCTTCACGAAATCCACGGCAATGAATTTACTCTTCTTTCTGTCGCTGTTCAATGGGAATGGAATGAAGAACCTGAAATGGTTCACCCGGCGCTCCTGAAACTCCCCGAGATGTACACGCGTTACGGATCTTGGAAGATTACTTATATTAATATCGATGGAGACGAAAACACTTTTGAGGATGAGTACGAGAATTCTTATGTGACCATTGGTCAGTTTTCGGAATCTGAAAATATCTTGTCGGTTGAGGTTAAGTGGGAAGGAACGGATGTTTGGGTTTCTTACACATTTAGCGAGGAAGAACTCAAGCACCGTTGCTAAGATTTGACTAGGAGCCGGGTTCTCCAAAAGAGAACTTGACAAGACCTTAGCTATCTGCTACTAGAATGCAACAGACTGAGTGTTCCTCCTTCCGCTCAGTCTGTTGTACGGTCGCTATAAAGGCAAGGTAAGCGGCATATAAATTCCTTCCCTAAGAACCCCCGGTAAGTTTCCTCCTTTCCTTACCGGGGGTTTTTCTGTTTTTAGTAGGGTTTTCTAAAAGAAAACTTGACTACGAGCCGGGTTTTCGAAAAGAAAACTTGACAAGGAACCCGTTACATGCTAGTAACATACTACCGATTTTTAAAGGACTAAGTAATGGCAAGCGTTAGTATCGAACCAGCTGGTGAAGGATGGCGAGTTGTGCATGATCTAGATACTTCAGGTTTTAGTGTAACTTTTGAAAAACCTGAAGACGCAGTCGAATACGCTTTTCCGGACGAAGCCGTTTCAAAGAAAGACACCGCACCACAGAAAGACACCGCACCGCAGCAAGGTGAGATTTCCGCTGCACCCTACGTGGATTTCAATGAAGCTAATCGGCGTCTTGAGTTTTTGCTCGAACGCAGTGACGCACTGGTAGCCGATCAGCTACAGCGTCGTAGCCTGATGTTCTGGCGCGGGTTAGCGCTATTCGCTACGTCTGATGCTATATCCTACTTCGTACCAAGCAGCCACCTTGTTTTTCTTCTCCTACTATCCTTGGGTGCAGTATGTTCAATCTATCTAATTCTTCCGCTAATGTTCTGGCCGCCCGGTCTGGATTATAACAAACTTCGCACTCAAGACCAACCCTATACCGCTGCTTTGGCTGAACTCCTTGCGTATAAGGAAGTCGCCGTTCAAGACAATAACAAAAATCTTAAGGCACAGCGCGCTATCTTCTATATCGGTCTATTCGCTTTGTCTTTTGCCGCTTTTTTCCGCTGAGGTTCACTATGAGAGATTATGTACTTGGGCTACTCACCGCATCCGTTATAGCCGGAGTGTATGCAGGGTGGTTAATTAAGCAACGTTTCGACGTGATTGAAGATGAATTGTCGGATCTTGCAGGTGCCATATGCGATATAACTATAGAAGGCGATGACGGTTTTAACGACGATCCGGATGGTGGTATTCCTGTCGAAGCCCCGCAAAAAGACAAAGCGAATGATAATGACCATGCAATCGTCACGCTGAAACCGCGCAAGGCTAGCTGATATGGAATGGTATTGGACTGTTCTTGTCGTCGCCTTGCTCCTCGTGCTTGTTTACTATCTTGTAGACCGGTTCTGCGATCTTACCTTCGAACTATGGTGCGGCCGGGATAAATATAGCGATCTTACCCCGCCTCCACCCTTCTTCGAACATACGCATACTCAGTTCACAGATGCAGTGTACGATCCCTATCTGCATGAAGAATGGCCGGGTAAAAATGACCCACGTTCGTAACATTGTTTGGGTAATAGCCCTCATTGTTCTTTTCGTTGCTTTCCTAACGTGGGTGCTTATGCTTGTTCTAAATGTAGGCTGGTGGACTTTGATCTTGGTGGGTGTAGCGGTGGGTATGCTCTGGACCGTAGGAAATATGCAAGTATGAAATTTGAAGATCTTGTCAATGCTCAAGAACTAGCAGCGTCTTTGCAGGCTATCTGGTCGTTGCAAGAGGACATTGATAACAAGTTTAGCGGCAAGTCTGAGGTAACACTAGCATTTTCGGAAGGCAATGATAGTTTGGATTTTGATGGTATTGAAATGTATTACGTCATAGGCATGCTAGATAACATTGAAGACGATCTTAAAACCCGCTTGCGTTTGTTAGGCGTTTGGTTTAAGGACGATATCCCTAAAACCACCCAAATTAAGGAAACATCACTATGATTCGTTACACTTTTATTTCGGCTTCTCTTTTTTCTTCCAATCATGGTCTATTTTACGAAGACTACCTGCTTCGGAAGAACGCAACGGAACTCGCGTGATGAAAAGGCAAATCCACGCCATCTGCGCCGGTACCCTGCTGTTCATCGTTATGGTGGTAGCAGGGTATCTGGCGGGTACCGCAGCTGTCCTCCTACTCACGTTCTCAGTGGCTAAGTACCTAGGTATTCCGCTGGTGATCTTAGCTCTGATTTTGGCTATCGGATGGTATATTACCAAGGACCTTGATTAATGTTTGTTTACGAAGAAATGCTAGGTGTAACCTTTAAATCCGTTACAGGAGAAGAAGACGGAGACACGCTAGTTTTTGTGTCTGAAAATGGCGCCCGTTACACTTTCTTTCACGAGTAAGATTGCTGTGAAAACGTCCGAATTGTAGACATTACAGGTGACCTTTCTGATTTAGTGGGTTCCCCGCTTCTTCAGGCTGAAGAGGTGACAGATTACGAAGGTCCAACGCCTGAGTACCCGGATAGCTGGACTTGGACATTTTATAAGTTTGCGACCATTAAGGGAAGCGTGACAGTAAGATGGCTAGGTGAGAGTAATGGCTATTACAGCGAAAGTGTAAGCTACTCTATCAGCTAAGCCTACTAACCCCTCCCTAACCGGAGGGGTTTCTTTCGCTTGAATTTGTTTCATTATAATAATGAGGTTTCCTAAGTGGCTAAGAATACAACCGCCGCGCTTCCCTTAAAAGTTTTTGCAGGGCACTACGACAATTGCCGAATCATTCTGGCGTGCCGCTCAAAAGATGAATTCCTAGCCCTTACCAGCATTCCTAAGTCAAATTTCTACGGAACTACAGCCAATGCCGGGGAAATAGCTGTCGCTATGAAACGGCCGGGGACATCGCTCGCGCGTAATATTCGATCTCTGGACGGTGAATTTCTCCCCTGGACAAAGCCCTCCAACAACGAAATCAAGAAGCGCAAAGAACTCGAAAAGCAGAGCGCGTACAGCGTACGAAAGCTCACACCTCTAGGCTAAAAGCCACCTGAAGGTATATACTTAGCTCCTTGTGTCATTAATACTCTAACTCGGTAACCCAACTATGGCTGATCTTTTTGCGCCCAGAGTGGCTTTTAAACCTTTCGAATATCCTGAAGTTTTAGGTTACAAGGATGCCATTCGCCAAAGCTATTGGGTACATACCGAGTGGAACCTTATCAGTGATAAGCATGATTTTGAAACTCAACTTTCTGAGCAAGAACGTAACATAATCAAGAACGCATTACTAGCGATTTCTCAGATAGAAGTCTCTGTTAAGCGCTTCTGGGGTAAGTTAGGGGATAGGTTTCCAAAAGCAGAATTTGACCAAGTAGGTGCCACGTTTGCGGAGAGCGAGGTGCGTCACGCTGATGCTTATTCGTTCCTGCTTGAAAAGTTAGGGCTTGATAGTGATTTCGACATGTTGTTGCAGAACCCTGTTATTGCAGGGCGTGTTGACTACCTGACTAAATACATTAAAGGCTCTGCTCAGAATTCAGAGCAAAACTACACTATGAATCTGGCGCTGTTTTCCCTTTTTATTGAAAACGTGAGTTTATTTAGCCAGTTCCTAGTCATTAAGTCTTTCAATAAACACCGTAACTTATTGAAAGATATAGACAACATTGTCGCCGCTACGCAGAAGGAAGAACTCATCCACGCTCAACTTGGCACATATCTTATCAATCAGATAAAACAAGAGCGGCCGGAATGGTTCAATGAGGACTTCTATGCGCGTCTTCATAGAGCCTGTATCAAGGCCCTTACGGCAGAAGCCAACATTATCGATTGGATATTTGAATCTGGTGATCTTCCCTTTCTTAACCGTGATGAAGTCAAAGAGTTCATAAAAGACCGATTCAATACGAGCCTTAAAGACATTGGTGCTCCTCCGTCTTTCGATGTAGATAGTGATCTTTTAGCAAAAACGAATTGGTTTCGGGAAGAGATGTACGCCGAAACTAATGTTGATTTCTTTAACAAGAAATCTGTGAACTACAGCAAATTTACCCAAGCTTACAATCCGGAAGATCTTTTCTAATGCTAATGAATACCGAACAACCTGTATGGTACAATGAACTTACACATGAGTTCATGAAAGATTATCTTGGTAATGAAACGATTATATCACGGGTAGCGGAAATTACTAAAGCCTTTGAAGATTTCCTTTGCGAAGGTATGCCCAGGGAAGAAGCATCTCGTTACGCGGACCAATTCATGATGTACCTAAATGCAGGTTACATTTCGTTGTCAAGTCCTGTTTGGAGTAATTACGGAAATTCTAAAGGGTCTCCTATTTCGTGTTTTGGTAGTAATATCGAGGATTCTATCGAAAGCCTAGCCGCTGCACAGGCTGAAATCATGATGATGAGCAAGATTGGTGGGGGTACTAGCGCTGTAGTCAGCATGCGCGAAAAGGGTCAGCCTATTAGCATAGGTGGGACAGCGAACGGCCCTCTCTACTATCTCATGCTTATCCAAGAGACCCTTAATCGGATAACCCAGGGTAACACACGTAGAGGTCACTGTGCGGTCTACATGGACGTTACGGACCCTTCTATCATGGACTTCCTTGGTATTCGCAGTGTGGGGCATGACATTCAGGATCTATCTTTTGGCGTTACCATTCCCGAAGGATGGATGCTGTCGATGATTGAGGGTGATACAAATAAACGAAAGATCTGGGCGGAAGTACTTAAAGTACGTTCCCAGATAGGATATCCTTATATAATGTTCCAAGATAATGCCGATAAGGGAGCAGCGGACGTTTATAAGTATAATCCTAAATATCCTATCCTTATGAGTAATATGTGTACCGAAATCTTTCTTCCTAACAATCAGGACGAGAGTTTCGTGTGTTGCCTTAGTTCAGCTAACGTGGCGAAGTATGATGAATGGAAGAATACAAATCTTATTGAAATTATGACCTTCTTTCTTGATACCGTAATGACAGATTTTATCAGGAAAGCCAGTAAAATCAAATTTATGGAACGTGCGGTCAGGTTTGCAGAAAGGCATAGGGCTCTTGGTATAGGACAGCTAGGTTGGCATACGTATCTTCAAAGTCATTCTATACCCTTTATCTGCGACGAAGCGACCCGGCTTACCCGCGAAATTAGTAAGCGTATTATGGATGAAGCCTACGAGGCTAGTTTTACGCTGACTACTTGGTTTGATCCTTGCGAAGTTTCGCTAGAGCTACGGGACTTAATTGGTGAGGATGTTGCGCGGAGAAACGCTACCCTTACCGCTGTCGCACCGACTAAAAGTTCCGCTTTCATTTTGGGCCAGGTTTCTGAAACAATTGAACCAATTCATAGCAACTACTTTCTTGATGATAAGGCAAAAATCAAGAAAGCCATGAAGAATCCACATCTCGTTACACTTTTACAAGAAAAAGGTTTGGACACGGACGAAGTTTGGGACTCTATTTTGAAGAATAGAGGATCTGTTCAACATCTTTCAGGTCTCACAACACACGAAAAAGATGTGTTCAAAACCTTCGCAGAGATAAGCCAAATGGACTTCATTATGCAATGTGCTGAAAGACAAAAGTACATCGATCAGGGTATTAGTTTGAACACGATGATTCACCCTGCTACGCCACCCCGAGAGATAAGCAAATTGTATATAGAAGCCTGGAAGTTGGGTATCAAAGCCTTGTACTATCAGAAATCTATCAATGCGTCACAGGAATTTAGTTTGTCTCTGATGGAGTGCTCGGCTTGTAGCATTTAATGCTTGACTTTTATCTCATTACAAAGTAATATCAATACCTTAGCTATTGAAAGTCGTTTCTATGATTACTATCTATACGAAGCCCAACTGCTCTTATTGCGATAGGGCTAAGGCATTTTTCGAACTGCACGGTATCTCCTACGCAACATGGAATATCGAATTCAGCCCCGAGGCCCGAGAGTTTTTGAAAGCACGGGGGCATCGCACGGTACCGCAGTTTTATACCCATGAAGATACTCTAGTGGTTGAAGGTGGCTACGAAGGGCTAGCGAAACTCTCTCTAGAGCAGATCGCGGTACTAAAAGGCTTGTAATACCATAGGGGACTTATCAACAGATAAGTCCCTTTATTTACTAACATTCCGATTGTTTTCTTCTATGCTAAATCCTAGTTTGATACCCTTAGATTATGTTCTTCATCCTTGCGCCATATGCGAAGGTACCGAGAGAATAAACGACAGATGTGTAAATTGTGACGAGTTATACGCGCAAAGGCAAAGAGACAAACCGCACTATAGAAATGTAAAAGAATTTTGCGCAGTTTGTAACAAAATAACTACCCAGAGACGTAATAAAAATGCGCCCAATGTTTGTACCGCCTGTTACGCTAGAAAAATAAAAGAATCTAAAGGCCCTGCGGCATGTCATCCCAATAAAAAAGAGTATGTAGAAGGTTTGTGTCGTTCGTGTTATAGGGCAGGAGCAAGAGCACAACGTGCTATCTGCCATCCAGATAAGCTACTGCATTCTAGAGGTTTATGCAGGTCTTGTTATATGAAAGAACCAGATATAAAAGAAAATCTTATTAAAAGCAGACGACTTAAGAAATATAATCTAGAGCATTCTGAGTTCAAAAATATGTATGACAAGCAAAATGGTTTATGCGTTATATGTGGTGACGAAGCCACAGCCATAGACCATTGTCATATTACCCAAAAAGTTAGAGGACTTTTATGCCATGTATGTAATAGAGGTTTGGGAATGTTTAAAGACGATCCATCTCTGTTACAAAAAGCCTACGATTATTTAATTGAACACAAGGTCTTGTAATTTGTCCCAATTTTTATTGACTTGGTCCGGAATCCGTTTCTATCCCTCGGATGTGCGCCCTGAAGACTTTCTTATTGAAGATATCGCCCATCATCTTTCGCTCATCAATCGCTTTACCGGTGCCACTGAAGGGGCTTTTAGTGTCGCGCAGCATTGCCTGAACTGCTCCCTGGTGGCGTCTACTCCGGCTATCGCTTACGAAGCCCTCATGCACGACCGCGCAGAAGCGTATCTGAGCGATATTAACAGCCCGGTCAAACAGTGCCTACCCGATTATAAGAGGCTCGAAAAGATTCTAGAGACTGTCAGTGCTGAGACTTTTAATATCCCTGCCGAAATGTCGGCCGAAGTCAAAGAAATTGATCTTCGCATGCTGGTTACGGAAGCGTCTCTCCTCATGCGCCCTGGTGTCTATCCGTGGTGGGAGGAATCTCATTGGCCCAAACCCTATCCCGCACATAACCTGCATTTCTTTTGTATGAGTCCTACGGATGTAGAAATGGCTTTCCTTTCTCGCTACGAAGAACTCCGTTTGGTGCTCGGTCATGTTTAAAAACGTGTCGGTACCCCGTCAGTGGGTAGGCATTCTACGAGCGCTACAAACAACATTACCCACACCCGCCATATTACATGGTGGAGCGCTCAGAGACCTGACATTAGGCAAGACGGAGCGTGTTAAAGATTTGGATATAGCGGTCTGTGTACCGAAACATTACGAGGGCCATTATGCCAATTTTGTGTTATATAAATTGTACGATGCATTGGGATGGAAACATGTAGAGCGTAAGAAGCGTCAAGCGCACACGTACATGAACGTACCAAATTTGGTTACAGTTATAGATTTTGAACATCCTAGTTTCGGTATACCGGTACAGATATGCCTATATGACTATTCCGAAAATTGGTTTGGACGAACCATCATAAATAATAACGACTTCGGAATGAATCAAGTTGGGTTTGACGGTAATAAGTTTCTCTATACCCCAGCGTTCGAGCGAGATGTAAGCACAAAAACATTCACAGCTTTGAAATTTAAGGTTCGGGGGCAGGCGGAGAACGCAATCAAGCGCGCTAATGACTGGAAATACAGCGGAGCTTTTAAGGGTTTCAATTTTGATGTCTCGCGAGCCCATAGGTTCTTAAAGGACAATCCCGAAGTTGAAGTGGCTACAGGTGATACCTTTGCCGAACTATTCAATTAAATCACAGGATATCGTTAGCAAAATACCGGAAAGTTGGGTCAAAGCTCTTAAACTAATGCAGGCGATTTACGGTAAGGAAGCGGTCATTCATGGCGGCTCCTTACGTGATCTTGCGCTAGATAAAGATCCTTCAGACATCGATATAGCTATACCATATGTTAAGGGTAAAGACTTCCCCTCGCCCGGCATAGTTCCTTCTGGTTGGTATCCGGTAAGAACGGTAACTAAATACCACAGAAATAAAGGCAGCTACAAGGATGGGGTACCTCAAGTCTCGGGTAACATCAACAATTATAGTGCGCCCGGTATAGAGGTGGATGTACAGGTAATTCCCTATTCGTTTAATCGTAACTGGTTTGGGCGGCATGTCATAAACAACAATGACTTTGGTATGAATCAGATAGGTTTTGACGGGGAGAAGCTACTTTACAATACCAATTTTGAATTTGACTTCTTTAGCAAACAGTTTACCTTCCGCAAACTAGGCACGCGATACATGGCCGAGAATGCGATCAAGAGGGCAGAAGTTTGGAAGTTCAGTGGCAAGTATGACGGATTCAAATTCGATTGCACCCGTGCCAAGGATTTCCTTGAGCGCACAGCGGATTGCCCAGATAGCCGAAGCGTCGGGTAAACCTATGTTACCGATAACAGAATATCGGCATATAAGAGGACAGCCCTTCACGATATCCGAGCAAGAACAGAAAGACCGGCTTGTCTGGCCTAACTGTGTGTCTTTCTATATCCAGTTGAAGAATGGTTTGTATCATCTGTCTCATGGCCCTTCGGGGCGTACCGTAGCGGATATGAAGCGTAACGTAGCAGAGAGGATTGAAAGCTACGCGGGTACCGAACTGCCCTGGGCCGAGGCGCTAGGACTGGTCCATGTCATCTACTCGCATGCTGATGAGGCTTTCAGGGGTGAGGGTATTCGGCTACAGGATGCAAAGACCAAAGGTGCCAAATTTTACGTGACGATGCAGGACAAAACGAATGCTTAAATTCAAGGTTGGTGATATTGTCGTTCTGAACCAGACAGAACTTCGTGCTATGCATGGTGATTTCTCTCCTAGCTTATGGCACTGCGTGTTTGAGGTATCGAGCATAGATTCAATTTATTATAATCTGGTAGCTGTAACCGGTGATCTGCGTGATTTGGGAAAGTTGGTTCATATCGATATAGGAGGTGAAAGACTTATTGTACTTTACGTCAAACCCAAGAAGAAAGGTTTCCGTTGATGCCTAAATTCAAGGTTGGTGATATTGTCATTTTAGATGAGGAATGGCTGAAAGCTCGTAATGTGCCTTACGAAACTATCTGGGTAGCTAAGACAGTAGTTAAGTCGGTTTCGGACTATGGTTATGTTTGCGAGTGTTTAGAAGGATCTTACGCTAACAAAGTGTTCGCCGTTTACAGACATAATTGTGAAGACGCACTAAAATTCTATACTAAGCCTAAAAAGAAAGGTTTCCGCTAATGACGGCACCGCAGATATTCAAAGTCGGAGACACCGTACAGATTGACTTAGATGAAACCGTAAGACTATCCCGCGTTTACTTGAACTATGCTAGTCCGATTGGAATAAAAGACGTTTGGCGGCCGTACGAAGGCCCTCTTGAGATAGTATTTATTACCGCTCATGCATATTACGCGACTAATAAACTAGGTAATATAGCTGTATTAAGGGACTATATGTGGCCGTCTATAAAGTTCTATAAACGGGCCAAAAAGAAAGGTTTCCGGTGATCGAAAGTCTACTAGCGCCTGAAGACCTAGAGATTGAAGTTTGGCCACCTCGGCAGATAGGAGGCCAACAGGTAAGTTGTATGTCGCGAGGGGTGAAGATAACACATCTTCCTACCGGTCTTGTGGCTATAGTTGAATTAGATAGATCTCAGCACCGAAACAAGGCGATAGCTTTGGATATGATACTAGGTGGTCTGACTAGCCCGCATTTCAGAGGCTAACGAAAAACCCCGCGCAAGCGGGGTTTTCTTTTTACTTTTTTAACAGATGGATTCTCGCCGTAAATGGATCTTCCGGGTACAACATGAAAGCTGTTTGTAATTCAGCAGCGGACACCGGGTACGGGAGAGGTTCGAATTCAGACTTACCTTCGTAGAATCTGTGAGCCATTACTCTCTGCTCTTCATACCCTAATAAGTCGAATGTCTCGTGAAAGTCAACGCGGCCGGGACGAATAAGGGTAAGGTCGAGATTTTCAGGGTGGTTAGTCGTCATTATGAAAATACGACCATCGGGAACCGATATACCATCCAAGGCATTGAGCAGTCCCGCTCGGGTGATGCTATCCTCGCTTTCCGATATATCCGTTGCTACGTGACAAGCACAATCTATATCTTCTATGAGAATGATAGCGTTGCTGTTAGCCTCTGCTATAGCTGATAATAATTCGCTATCGTCCTTTAAGGTAGACAGATTGAGAACACATACTGGACGTTTCAAATGAGATGCTATACCTAGCACTATGGAAGTTTTACCCGTTCCCGGTGGGCCGGAGAAAAGGTAACCACGCCGATACGGTATTCCTCTGTCAGAATACCATTTACCAGCTTTCGTAAACCAACTCAGGTCGTTCAATAGTTTTTCAAGTTTACCTTCAGCCATAACGATAGAATCCAGGCTACGAGGTGATTTTCCCGTAAGCGCCCGCCAACGATGATCCCATACCCATATAGGAACCGTTATGATATCAGCATCTTTCGACGCATAAGCCTCTTTAACCAATAATTCGATAGGTTCGAGAGATCTTCCCAAGGTTCTGAGTTCTATAGTTTCTAGTGGTTTATCCCGGCTACCCGCAGGCTGGTCATTAACCCGCCGATGCATGTAAAACAACCGGCCTTTCAACCAAACCCAGTGAGACCCTGCACCCGGAACCAATTTCCAACTTGTGGTGTAAGTGTCAGATTGACGGCTCCATGTGTTATAACCGCGTAAAATTACGCGTTGGGGTTTACGACCCTTTAGGTGTTCGTTAAGCCATGATTCAAGCCAGTCAAAAGCTATTTCACCACTGTTTACTGTTAGCTCAACAGTTCCGTAGCGTAAAAATAGATCCCAAGTTTTCCGAGGCACCTGTCGCGCACCGTACATAATGCTACCGATTACAGTAGCACTCACCGCTGCTATACTAAATCCAGCCGCCGTAGGATTATGAAGAACACTTTGTAAAGCGGTAGTTACAAAACTAAACATACCGATTACCACCCGCGATACTTACTAAATCCTCACGAGTTACCAGTTCTCTTTCGTAGAGGTGTTCTAGCAGTCTACACATCATGCCTGTTAGTTCATCGATTTTATCGTGATTTCGATTATCGTAACCTATTACGCAATCGTATATCATTTCAGATAAGGATACTTCTTTTCTATCGAAAATCGAATCACGAGTGAACTTAAGATTCGCTACGTCCATAATCTATTCCTCTCTAAAACCGTCTTCACCCATATCCGTAAAAAACTCTACAAGTTCATTAGCATCTTCCGGATTAGCCTTAGCGTAAGCTAAGGCTTCCGCGTAGCAAGCATCGCATACTTGGCAATCGCGATCATCGATAGGTAAAGAATGTCGCAGATGCGCAGAACAGAAATAGTCCTCACAGAACCATTCCCCGCCGCCATGATCACTACCACAAGCGTAAGCTAAACCTCTGTCTATAACCTCAGTGCAGCCTGGATGATCACAGATAGCTTCGAATCCATAACCTATCGGACGACCTTTAGAATCATCACCACAGTCAGACCAGCCCATTAGCTTTCTCCCATTGTATTACTAAATTATTACGTTTATCCTGAACACTATCAGTCTTACCATCACCAGACCAGAAATGGGTAAACAGGTGATCCCTCGTAAGCCAGTTATTCAAGGATTCGATGAATTGTGGCCGGTAGTCTGGCCCCTGTATTTTACCGAGGGCTTTCAGAGCTACTTTGTCGCGGTTAGTCATTAAGCCATGATCCGGACTCGGGGAGGCCCAAAGATTTCATCACCTCTGCATATTCCCGTTTACCCAGGCAGCTTTCTTCCTGAGAGGGCATATCGACTTCGGCTTTTTTAAGGCGCTCACGAAGCATAGCGATAGCCGGGCCTGACAGTGTTACGGCGTTCATTCTGTAATCGTAGAATGCGCGGGTAGCCATTGGAACCCAGTCTTCTACGATATCGAGAATAGTGTCAGCATAAGCACGAATTTCGTACTGAGCGTGGCTATCACACCGCAGTTTCAGAAAGTGAAACAGATTGTGCAGATCTATCTTCCAATACATTTCGGTATAGGTGTTCAAAGGTAGCACAATACGTGCCTGCTCACGAGCGACACCGAGTTCGATCAAGTCTTGGTAAAGGGCAAATGCCTCTTCGCTACAGTCAGTCATAGATTCGACTGACTGTTTTGCCATACATTCTTCAAGCGAATCACCCCGTCCTTGCTTATTGTCCGAAGATTGTACACTAATTTCTGACTGAGCAGGAATAAAGAATTCCTCTTTCATGATCGAATAACGACCGGAATATTCGTTCACGCTTGCTGTCCTATGCCTGATCCACTGTCGGGCAACGAATATTGGCATCTTCAAATGCAGCTTAATCTCACATCCTTCAAAAGGGGAAGTGTGCGCATGGCGCATAAGGTATCGAATAAGGTGTTCGTCGTCTCTAGCTTTAGTCGTACCTTCGCCATAGCTTACACGCGCCATTTGTACAATAGCAGCGTCATTACCCATCCAGTCTATGACCCGCACGAATCCAATGTCATCTAGGACTTCGTATTTGAGCCCCAGAATGGATTCGAGAAATTCAGAAGTCGGTCGTTTCAAAAGTTCAGCAGTTTCAGGCATTTCAAACTCCTTATGCTATAGGCAAATTGTTATTATCATGCATATAATCAATTAGCAACCCCTTGCCTAACTTATACCGGGATAACAGCCATCGTGCCTCGTCGTAACAAGCGTGACAACGCCAAACGTGCATATCGACCGCAACCCTATCAGGACAATCCACCGCTTCCTGAAGACTACGCTCCCAGTTTCCGGAAACTGGTCGAGATTAAGCCCCGAACACCCACGCAATACGATTATCTAGAAGCACTAAGAGACGAAGAAAACCATATAGTTTTTGCTATCGGCCCCGCCGGTACCGGTAAATCTATGCTGGCCACAGAATACGCTCTTGAGCAGTATCAGCTAGGCAACGTCAAGAAGATTGTTATAACGCGCCCAGCGGTCTCAGTAGACGAAGAACATGGGTTTCTTAAGGGAACTCTTATCGAGAAAATGGCTCCCTGGACACGGCCAATCCTAGAGATATTTAAGGAACATCTGGGCGTCCCCGCCGTAGAGAAGATGTTGAAATTGGAGCAGATCGATATTTCGCCCTTGGCTTTTATGCGCGGAATTACATATAAGGATAGTATTATCGTAGCGGATGAAATGCAAAATGCAACTATTTCGCAAATGAAGATGCTGCTTACCCGTATCGGTGATGGTTCGCGACTGATAGTCACGGGCGATCTTCAGCAGCACGATAGAGGTTACGAAGCCAACGGGCTTAAAGACTTCACAGATCGGCTTGCCGCACAAGGTAGCGAAATGATCGAGTGCATAGAATTTGGCCGCGAAGACATCGTGCGTCATCCAGTTGTAGCTGAAGTGTTGGGTCTTTATGGGGAGGAGTAGATTTGGTGCCAGCGGTAGGACTTTAACCCACAGCCTTTCCCTTACAAGGGGACTGCACTAACATTGTGCTACGCTGGCTTTAAATTTTGGTAGGCACGGTCGGATTCGAACCGACGATGTTTCAGTTATGAGCTGAACTCTTTAGACCGCTAAGATACGTGCCTGAAAACGTTCTATCTTAGCGGTTTTCTTGTGTCAATATGGTTCGGGAAGAACAATTCGAACGTTCATTAGTAGATTCAAAGTATACGGTCCTACCCTTAGACGATTCCCAAACAATGGCGAGAGAGGGAGGAATCGAACCCCCGTGACTGGTTTTGGAGACCAGGGCTTTACCACTAAGCTACACTCCCCTTGGCGGATAGGGTAGGATTCGAACCCACGGAACCTTTCAGTTCGGCGGTTTTCAAGACCGCTGCCTTAAACCACTCGGCCACCTATCCTTTGGTCAGGGTGGCAGGATTCGAACCTGCGGCCTGAAGAATCCAAGTCTTCCGCGCTAACCAAACTGCGCTACACCCTGTAAAAATCATATCTATCTTATAACATAAGTCTTGTCAAGTCCGTATTTTGTGCTATATAAAAAGTCCAACTACGATTGTTACTAGAATGAAATATAACCTAGAAGACTTCGTTACTGAGACCGATGTTTTACCAGGAAGCCTGACAGACCGCAAGGTCATTTTTATCAACGGTCCTCCCAGGTCAGGCAAAGATACACTAGGTAATCGCTTTAGTAGTCAGTTCGGCACTACAGTGGTTAAAATGGCAGAAACGCTCAAGAAATCAGTTTATGCTGATTTTGGGTTACCTTTGGATCTTCCGATAGAGTTTTTTGATTCTGTCAAGGACATCCCGCTTCCGATCTTTGATGGACTTTCTTTTCGCGAAGCCTGCATAGAAAAATCCGAAGAGCGTACTAAACCATGGCGCGGCCCTAAATGGTTTGGGCAGAAGCTTGTCAGTAAAATTCGCCGCTCGTCTAGTAAAGCATTTGCTATAACAGACAGCGGCTTTGCAGCAGAAGCCGAACCGGTCATGGAAGCTGTCGGAGCAGATAACTGTCTTCTGCTTCGTATTCACGCAGAAGAACGTGGTGTATCGTTCGCTGGGGATTCACGTAGCTATATCCAACTCCCGGTTCTAAGTTACGATCTGTACAATAATGTAACAGGGGATACACGACAATTCTTTGCGGATGCAGATGAGATAGCTCGTGAATTCTTGTTCGGCGCCGAACTTGGGCACTTTGTAAAATAATATATCTTTACTATAGGTAAAAGACTAGAACCCGTAGTAACTTAAAACTTTGCTGCGGGTTCTAAGTATGTCAAAATTTCAATATTCTTTCCTTACAATAGAGGAATACTATAATAAATTTGGTAATGATACTTATCTTGTATATCTAAGTCCCGATAAGTATAGCAAAATATATTTTTCGGAGCGCAACAAAACTATTTTAGCTAATAAAGGCCCTATAAAAAATGTAAAAAAGCCCTTTTCTACTATAAATGACTATTACAGGCTATGGGGCTATAAAGTTTATTCTGTATGGGTCCCTTCAGATGTTCTTAAAAAACTGAACAGTAATAGGGTAAAAACTACCTATAGGCATAAAAATAAACAAAAACATAACGAGTATAATAAAAAATGGCATGAAAATAATCCGGATTATCGTTACCAACACCGGCAAAATAATAAGGAACGCTACAATAAACAAGTTCTTATACGTAATAAGAATAACCCAATACCTAAGTTAAATATTTCTAACGCACGCCGTGCTAAACAAAAACCGGATAAAGAGGTAGTAAATTACATAAAAACGCTACCTAAAACTCATTGTGTGTACTGTAATATTTCGCTTTCACTAAAGAATGTTAAACCGCATTTAGACCATAAAACACCGTTAGCCCGAGGTGGAAACCACGAAATAGGAAATTTGCAATGGACATGCTCAACCTGTAACCAACGCAAATGGCGAAAAACAGACAAAGAGTTTCGTTTGTGGATGTTGGAATACCCGAACAAAATAAAAATTCATCAGCTATAGGTAAATCACCCCAGCATTTGTTATGCTTTGGTGCATGAGCGATTTTGATTCAGCGTTATCTATTCAAATGCCCGTAGTCATCAAGGCGATGAACTCCGATGGCAGACGTGTGATTAGTGTTCAGGCGTCATCGGAAGCCGTTGATGGTGAAGGTGACGTAATTCGGCAGATTTCCTTACTAAATTCGGCCAAATCTTTTTTGGCTAATGGCTATATTGATATCGATCACGTGTCCGAAGTCGGGGCTCGCTTTGGTATTTCAAATACCGCTGACTATATTATTGGCAAACCCTTAGAAGTCAATGATCTAGGGTTTGGCAAGACCGAAGTTGTTGCTGAACTATTTCCTCATGTTTCGGGTATTGTCTCGAAAGCCGATACGGTCTGGGAATCTATTGTGGAGAACCCTTCCATATGGAAATCCAGTATCTACGGGTTCCCGACTAATCGTGGTATTCAAGATTGCCGCATAACTAAAAGCAAAGAATTTCCGGGCGCCACGCGTTATATAGTCAGTGAGATTAATTGGAAGAGCCTCGCGCTAACCAAAAATCCTGTCAATAATACGATGGATGGGCATGCTCAAATCCTAACCATGAAAGCCTTTGCTTATGGCATGCGTCAGATTGGTTCGCATGAATTCGCTAAGGCTGAAGCTCCCACGGCTATGGAAGCCAACCCTTTCCCTTATCTCCCCCTTCCTAGAAACCGTCTTGAGCTTAAAGCCCATTATACGCTGCATATTGAGAACGGTAAATGCCCTTGCGCGGGGGAGGGAACACTGTTCGGCAGTTCGGTAGCAGGTTTTAGGGATCACTTCTTCAACTGCTGCGGTACAGATTATGATACCTCAGATATCTACGCCAATGCCCTTATGCATTTACTTAAGCGTGACAAGAGATCGTAAGCAAAAATAAATTTTAATCAGCTATAGGTAAAAGTAATACCTATGTGATACAGATTGTTTCGTAATATTATTTATGGCCGGGTTCGGCCAGAACCCGGAGACGGAATTAAATACATGGCTAATAAAGACACTAGTGGCTTCGCTAAGGCGATTGCCTGGATTCAGGGCGCTAAGCCCGAGCAGATCGCGTCTATTAAAGCGGTCGAGCCAGCTGATCTTGATAATCTGGTCCAGATCTACACCAGCCTTGATAATGGCGGTGTAGAGACCGTTCCTTCCGCTGGCGAAATCCTTACCGGCGCTCCCGTTGCAGCTCGGGGCTCTGACGCTTCTGAGCAGATCGCCCGTCACGCTGAGCTGGCCGCCCAGGAAGGTCGCATGAAGAAGTACGAAGAGCTTGATGGCCGTCTTTCGGGCCTTGAAAAAGCTGTGGGCGTTCTGGTTAATCTTCTGAAGAAGGCTAACGAAGACGAGATTAAAGCCAATAAAGACGAAGATGAAGACGTTTCGAAGTCGCTTCGTAAGGCGCGTATCGCTCTTCGCAAGGCCGAGTCCGGTGATGACGATGAGTGGGAAGAAAATATGGAGAAGGCGGAAGCCGCTCTGAAGTCTCTGAATGACATCATCTCGAAGGCGGAAGATGAAGCCGAAAGTGACGAAGATGAGAAGAAGACTGAAAAGGCCCGTGCCGACCTGTCCGCTCTCAAGAGTCGTCTTAAGATTGCTAAATCCGCTAAGACTGCCCCGGCTACCGTGACTAAGTCTGAAGACGACAAGGTTGCGGAAGCTAAGAAAGCCGAAGATGCGTGGCTCGCCACCTTTGCCGCTTCGAAGGGCATCACGGTTGCGGAAATGCTGTCGCGTATTTCTTCGGACGGTGCTGCGCATACCCCGAATACACCGCCTACTTTCAGCAAGTCCGCTGGTAGCAATGTGGGCAATTTCATTGCCCGCGCTGATACGATGCGCGCTCAGGGCGTCATTTCTGAGAACGATCATATGCGTCTTCAGAGTGTCTTTGGTCAGATCGGTGCGATGAACGCTAACCTCCTCGCAGAGCAGGTTGTCCAAAACTCCATTTCGCAGCTTTCTCCTAAGCTTCGCGAAGTTTTCAATCCGGCTTCTGTGTAAGCGAAAAGGTTAGATAGGTTAATACTCAAATGAGTTTCGAAAAAATTACAGCCGACCGGCTGCACGCAGAAAACCTCGCTACGGTTGACGCCCAGATTAAGGCGTATAGCGAGTTCCCGGCCTTGAAATCCCTACTTACCAACTTCGCTCTTATGCAGGATGGTAAGGTTATGGGTAAGGACTATACCCCGCATCTTGACGCTTGGGAACAGGGTCCGATGGCTCAGGCTAACGCCGTGGCCAAGGCTCTTCGTGAAAACCCCCGTGCTTACGGCCAGCGCGCACCGCTTCCGAGCGAAGTCATGGGCGACTCCTATGTTCCTAGCCGCGATGGTTTTGCTAAGTCCACCATGGACGTTGGCTATCTGACGGATCTGGCGGCTCTGACCGGTGGTCAGGCTCTTGGTCTTATCAGCATGGACACTCGCGTTATTCGCGGCACGGTTCGCCCAGATAGCGCCACACTCTATAACATGCTGCGTAAAACGCGTGCTAACCAGATGGTTGACTTCTGGGTTCAGGCGCTGTCTACCGGTGGCGCTCTGCCGGGTTCTGGCTTCGCTGCTACTTCGTCTGTGACGACTGGTTCTATTGCGGCTAACAACGGCTCTTATAACACTGCTTACACCACGCTGAAAATGCTGATCGATGGTCGCGCTATGACCGTTGCTCTGGCGGCTCAGGCATCGTTCGTTGACTTGCAGGAACAGGAAAGCGCGAACGCTGCTATCTCGCAGATTTCGAGCATGGACTGGGCTATCTACTGGGGCAACAGCACGCTGTATAGCACTCAGCCGAATGGTCTGGCGTCTCTTATCCCATCTGCTAACATCTATGACTTCCAGGCTAGCTACGCTGGTAGCTCTCTGTCTCAGCAGCAGTTCCTATATAACTTCATCTACGAAATTGCCGGTATTCAGGAAAGCCGTCAGTATGGCCGCACGACCCATGCGTTCATGGACCCGCTGGTTGCCGGTGACATTCAGTCGCTCGTTACCAGCCGTCTTGATAACTGGTTGAACGCTGGTCCGAACTCCTCGACTCATCAGCCTCTGATCGTCAACGGTGACTTCCGTGGCATGAAGACTCGCTTCGGTGACATCGCGTTCCCGATGGATCTCTTCATCGCTTTCCGTGACCGCCCTGCGGCTTCTTATGTCAACCAGCTGACCGGTGTCGCGGCTAATAGCACGACTATCAATAGTCCAACCTCGGTTACCGCTGCGGTTTCCACGGGCGTTACGGCAGGCTCCGCGTTTAGCAGCACCTATAGCGGTGGTCCGTATGTCTATGCGGTGGCTGCGGCTGATAGTTCCATGAACGAGTCGGCTCTCGCCTTCACGGCGACTGTGAGCGGCATTCCGGCTAGCGGTAGTGTTACCCTGACGATTACACCTAACGGTGCTTCGCAGGCTGCTTACCGTATCTTCCGTTCGGGTCTGGGTTACACCAATCCGGGCACGCAGAACCCGTCCAGCTTCCGCCTGATCGGTGAAGTTGCGGCGAACGGTTCTACGGCGGTGACCTTCACGGATCTGAATACTAAGATCCCAGGCTCTATGACCATCTTCCTTCTGGATATGGACGAAGAGCATGACGCGCTTGACTATCGCTGGCTGCTTCCGATCACCAAGGTTGACCTGTTCGCTCAGAACCTGTTCATGCCGTGGGCTATCACGCACATTGGTACTCCGCGTATCAAGATGCCGAAGTATCATATGATGATCAAGAATTACGTTCCCGCCACTCCGGAATTCAATCCGCAGGCGTCGAACGTTAACGCTACGGTTCGTTACTCTCTGTAATAGTCCAAAGTAGCTAAGCGAATAATAGCGGGGTGGGGTAATTCCCGCCCCGTTTTTCGTTTATAGGGTGAGTTAATGGCCGCACTATCTAATACCGGATTCCTACCAGCGCAAGCACGAACCATTATTGCAACGGTTTATCCGCCTGTTGTTGACGGATCTAATTTAACATATAACTGGCCAAATAAGAACGTCAATAGCACCTTAGACTATTGGTTTGATCTTACGCAGATTATGGTGGATGCTGGTACAACTATCATTCAAGCATCGGCTGAAGTTATAAGCGGTGACTTCGATCTACAGGTAGTTGATACGGCTTGGTCGGATGTCTATGTCCGCGTTATACTTTCGGCTGGTAATCCAAGCGTAGATTATGTCATAGCGCTTACCGTAGTACGTGAAGACGGTAATATTGATACGTATGAAATTGGATTGTACACTGAAAGTCTGTCTCAGGTAACAAGTCAATCTTCTGGTCCATTTATTACGCTTAATGGTATTCTGGTGTCTATCGGTCCTTACGTGCTTCCAGATGGCAATCAATTAGGGGCTGGTGTACCGAACGTTTACACGGCCACAGATACTTCCGTTGTTGTGTCTGCGGGCACAGATGGCGATGGTGTTCGACCTTTCCATTATACTTTTTACAGGGCTTTGGATAGTTACGGTACGCCGGGAACTTTCGTTGCTCTAGGTGTTTCGTCCGAAATAAATTATATTACCGATACAAGTTTGGTAGAAGGTAACACTTATTGGTATCGGTATACGATAACCGATTCATCTACAGCACCTGTAACTATCACATCGTCTTCGGTGGCATTCACAATGCCTGTCTTTAATATGGTTAACGGTTGCTAAGCAGGTTTTATTAAATGGCTACTCCTCTCCCTAACGCAGCCTCGGCTACTGTAACAGACCTACAAAGTGGGGATGTCGGTATACTTGGTTGGAAGCCTGTCGGGCCTAATAATGTTCCGCAGGCGGTGCAGTTTACCGTAGAGACTTTAGCGCAAGCTATTCCAGCTATATATGATGTTCTTGTCCAGGGTAGCATAACCACATTGGATGCTACACCCACCCTATTATCGGGCTTGCCTGTAATGGCGAATCAACGCTGCATCAATATTCTTACCGGACAGGTTACGGCTCAGAATACAGCTACAGGTGATTCATCGGTTTGGGATGTCGTTGTTAATTTAAAACGAACAGCCGCAAATACCTCCCCGGCCTTTATTGGTGGATCGTCTCTTCCTGTGACTATACGGTGTCAGGATAGTAATATGGCAACCTGTTCTCTCGCCATAACGCTGAGTTCCACAGGTCCAGCCATTACGGCAACGGGTATCGTAGCTACGTCTATCGAATGGGCTTACACTTTCACAGTTGTTACGGCAGATTAATACAGATGCGTAAATTTCTTCTTTCTTTATCAATATTGATCGGACTTAGCACCCCTGCATTCGCGCAGATGACGCCTAATAATACACCGGTTAATCCGTATAATTTGAAACTTGGTAACGGCTATGGGCAAGCAGCTGCCGGTGACGTTACAGCAGCCGGTATATCCTCGGCTACAAGTGCCGCCGCCGCCGCCCAGACTACGGCTAACACAGCTGTTACGAATGCCGCCGCCGCCCAGACTACGGCTAACACAGCTGTTACGAATGCC
>Ga0116227_10004677_pt1 | contig 29581 bp, 18 predicted proteins | sample S1TSphgellanicum_FD_89693 | JGI IMG/M metagenome (GOLD analysis project Ga0116227, IMG submission 89693) | Host-associated microbial communities from peat moss isolated from Minnesota, USA - S1T2_Fb - Sphagnum magellanicum MG | ecosystem: Host-associated > Plants > Peat moss > Unclassified... | reverse complement strand
GGGTGCAAAACAAGAATATCTGTCCAATAATGTGCTTCTAATAGAAGAATCTTTTGATTTTGCTACCCATTTAAAAAGGATTCTCATATTTTCATTCTCATTCCAAAACTTGCAAGCCTTGAATCTTACTTGTAACACTGCATTTTGGCTTCGAATTTTTTTTTTTCATGGGTAGTTAATCTTGGGCAACATTTACTTGAAATGAGCTCAATCTATAGCTTCAATATCTCATCATCCTTGGCTTGAATCTGGCTGAAATTGTTGTCAAAGAGCTATGAATGTGCAAACCTTCAATCTAATTGTTACATTTGTAATTTGATTCATGGATGAGTACATTGCAAGAATTTTTTTTAACTAAGACCTCAAATAGAGGTAAAAAATGGTTGTAAAATAAGCTTAGGCTTTTAAGGGTTAATTCACCAAACCTTGGGTGAACCAGCACCCATATTGGTACCATTATAAAAATCTCCAAACCCATTTAAATTATTTCTAAATATTACAAATATCCCATGCATAGACTAAAATCAGGTTCTTAAAGTATACACAGCTAACATTTTAAAGGCTTCATATGGCCACTAAGAGGTCTTACTAATGAAGGTACCTAAGGTACCGCCGGTTCACCCTAACCAAATTCACCATGGTGATTAGCTCAATTACTCGTTTCAATTACCTACCTCCCTATCTCCTAGTCGGTAATCAAAACAGCCCATACCTATGTATAAACTAGGTACTTACTTAGTTATCACCTATTTTTCTACCTACCTTCTTCAGTAAAGGGCCTCCTAGAGATGATAATTAACAAAGGAAATGTTAAATTTGGAGTCAGAGACCCTTGGGCAAGGGCATTCCCAAAATTACCAGCCCTTGCTTGGCCTTTGGGCTGCTTAGTTTGGGAATGCCCCTGCCCTGGGGCTTTACCCTACACTAACTCTTTCTACTCACTTCCAAATGGAGTGCAGCAAAAAAAAAAAAAAAATTCTTCATGGCAGTGCTCTTCTGATTCTGCACTACACTGGCGGTTATTGGCAAACTCAAATACCCACCCAACAGGGGAACATACCAGTGTTGGGCGGGTATCAAAATGGCCTTTGAGTAGCACCTGGTCACAGTGATCCAGTTATTCCCTATTTGAAACGTTCAGGGTATCATTTTCGAAGATACCCGGATTGAACCCCTGATCACCGGCTCTAACTTGTATGAGAAAAACCAGATGAATGAAAAAAATTGGATCCAAAAAAACAAATTTAAATACTGAGACCCAAAAGAGATAAAACCCCTTACTTGGGTCAAGATACAGTGTACAAGGTTTAATGCATAATCGTTCAACAAGGTTCGAATTAATTACAGTAGTTGTACTGATAGGAGCAGTGAAAACACATGTAGCAATAGTGGAGGCGCTCAGGAAAAGGGAAAGACAGCATGAAACTTAGTTTTGTGAGTTTCAACTCACCTTAATGTACAATTTTTTGCAAAAATCTTTTTGAAATTCACCCCATGTAAACTCAGGCTTCATTCGGGTGCTGTATTTTCCTTATTTTATAGATAACTATGATTTTTTTATTTTAAAAAATTGAAAATAATAATTTGTTTGAATTTTGGTTTTATTTGAAAAAAAGTAATAATCGGTTAGTGACAACCGCCAAATGATAATCGGCTGTTCTCAAATTCATGAGAACTGACAACTTGAGAATTGCTTTTTTTTAAAAATAAAAATATTGATACCCTGACCTTTTTCTCTCTTTTTTTAACCGTGGCGAGCAAAGAGAGCAAAGAGTGTTTTTTGTTTTTGTTTTTTTTTTTGGCCTTTTTGATATTTTATATTTTTACCGTGGCGGCGCAGGCGGCAACGCCCACGTCGCTGGCCGACGCCTGCAGCGTCGCACCCCCAAATTCCTCGCTATGCCTCGCCGCCACAGATTTGCCTTAGATTCGCCTACTCTCTCTCTCTCGCAACAGAACACTGTTGCAGCAGGAGCAAGATGATCATCACAATCATCGTCGTCTTCCTCTTTTTCTTCTTGCGTCGTCGTCGTCGACGTCGCAGTTCGTGGTACTTACTCCTTCTTGGATGTAGCAGCAGCAGCAGCGGCAGCTCCCTGCCGTGACAGCTGGTTGCAGGAGATGAAGAACAAGAAAAAGAAGATTGGAGCATATTACCGGCCATCAGGCTGCCGCAGTCGCCACGCAGTTTCGCGCTTTTCTATTTTTGCTCACGGACCAGCTGCCAACAGTAGCAGCAGCAAAGCCGGGAGTGGGTGGGGAGAGAGAGAAGAGAGAAGACGCCGGCGCGCTCCGCGGGGGCCACCAGCTACACTCGTTAGTACTACTACTACCAGTGTGTCGTAGCTGCAACTGTTGTGTGTCTGTCTGTGATTGATCTGTCAGCTTCCTTAAAACTATTCCTTACTGCTCATCTAGGCTTGCTGCTGCATGTGGGTGAGTAAAAAATTCTTAACAGCGTGCAGCTCCAGCAACTGCTTGGGTGGCCGTTTTGTTGGATTCCACTTTCGTGGTTCTCCGAGAGAGAGAGAGAAAGAGAGAGAGAGGCGCTCTCCTGCACGGAAGCCGCAGCTGGCTGGAGTAGTAGCTGGTACTCTAGTGGCGTTATCTACTCGTAAAAAGTCCGCGACTTGGAAACTGGGGTCGACTAAGGCGGTTTGTTTTTTATGTCGGGTTTTGCTGCAGCTGGTTGCAGAATTTTTGCTGTGCATGTACCCGCATCTGAACAACTCTCTCACTGTCGAAGCTCGACTTTTTATCTTCGTGTCCTTTTTTCAGGCTACTACTTTGTTGTTGAAGACTGGAGTTTTTTGGAAGAAGAAGAAGAATATTATTATTATATTGTTGGTGAGTCTTTGCGGTTGTTTTAATTGTCGTGGAAGTGCTCCTCATCAGCTGCTGCAAAGGCGGCTCATGAGTCTCTCTAGTAGCTGCTGCTGGGGAAGCTAGCTGCCATTGTATGAGCTGCTCTCAAGGTTAGTATGGAAACGTCGTCGCTGAGCATGAGCTGCAGGAGCTCTCGTGGTAATGGTGTTGGAGGTGGAGTTTCATGCAGAGCGGTCTTGTATTCTCGTGTCAAATGGACAGTACTAGCAGTGTGTCTCTTAGTCTGTTTCCTGTGTGTAGCGGTCCTTCTTTTGGTTCCAAAAGATGTCTGCGGAACATTTGTGAAATCGTCGCGCCGGGCTGATTTCGTGGACTTCCGGCGGTGGTCGAGAAGTTTTAGCTGGCGGCCGAAATCGGAGAGGCCGAAACCATGGCGAGAAAACAAGCTGCTGCAGGTGCAGGTTAGAGATCATCATCATGCGGAGTCGAGCTCAGAAGAGTACATATGGGGTATGCGCGGGCGGCATTCTGCAGGACGAAGCAGCAGCAATGGACGTGCAAGAGCGGCAGCGGCTGCGACTGGAGGAGCTGCAATTCGTATCAAACTCGTGCACAGGAACTCACCGGAATCGCCATTTAGGAAGGAGTATAGTACGCGTGGGAAAGCTTGGGAAGATGCCAGGGAGATGGATGTTGTCAGACTCGCAGGGTTCAGGAAACGGATACTTGCGCAAGCAGACGACAACAATTGGAGGAAAGTTGCAGCAACTGCTGCTGCTTCTTCCGGATCAAATGCTGCAGCAACTGGAGCTGGAAGCGTTGCTGAGGCGCCAGCGATCATGGCAACAATACAAAACCCGAGCGCTGGCGGCTCGACCGTGCCTGCAGCAATGAATTCCTTTCAGACCTCTGTGGTATCAGGCTCAACACTCGGATCAGGACAATACTTCGTGAGCTTCAGCATCGGAACTCCGGCGCAGAGCTTCTTCCTGGTCGCAGACACAGGCTCCGATCTCATTTGGGTGCAATGCGCGCCTTGCACGCAGTGTTATCCGCAAAATGATCCTCTGTACTCACCCTCCAACTCCTCGAGCTTCGTCCCCGTGCCATGCTTCTCCAGCGAGTGCAACCTCGTCCCCGCAACTCCTGGCTTCCCGTGCGATGCGGAAACGTATCCGGGTGCATGTGCATACGTTTACCAGTATGCGGATTCCTCGACCACCAAAGGAGTGTTCGCATTCGAGACCGCGACACTGCAGAAGTCTTCTTCTTCCAGCAGCTCCTCCCCGAGCTCTTCTAGCTCCATAGTACACATCCAGAACGTCGCATTTGGATGCGGGACTGACAATCAAGTGAGCTTCCAAGGAGCAGACGGAGTGCTAGGATTAGGTCAAGGACCGCTCTCCTTCACATCGCAGATTGGGTACGCCTATGGCGATGTCTTCTCTTACTGTCTCGTGAGCTACCTAGAACCTGTTTCTGTCTCTTCCTCATTGCTCTTCGGCGGCGATGGCGGCGGCGGCGGCGGACTGTTCGCCAACCACAGCAGCTCGCAACTGCAATACACACCCATTCTTAGCAATCCTCGGTCCGGGACTTTGTACTACGTGGGTATTCAGGAAGTGAGTGTCGCAGGCTCAGTTCTTGACATTCCTTCCTCTGCATGGAGCTTCGATCTGTTGGGCGACGGCGGGACGACGATAGACTCCGGCTCCACACTCACGTACTTCGTTCCTGCTGCTTACAGTGTGATTCTCACTGCTTTCAAGCAAGTTTTGCTGCAGGAGTTTCCAGAGGTAACACTACAAACAACAACGGCGCAGACATTTGATCTGTGCGTCAATGTTTCTGCTGCTGCCGCCTACAGTAGTTCTGTGCAGCCGTATCCGGAGTTCCGAATCCGGTTCCAGAACGATGCGGATTTCTCGCCGCCTCCCGAGAACTACCTTGTGGATGTTGCTCCCGATGTCAAGTGCGTGGCCCTTCAAGGACTTCAATCCGATAGCTTCGGTTTCAACACAATTGGAAACCTGTTGCAACAAAATTTTCTGGTGGTTTATGATCGCCATAGCTCGCGTATCGGGTTTGCTCGCTCGCACTGTGCAGCAGTCGCGGACTAGAGCGAGCAAGTGCGCGGGGCTTTGCCCTCTCTCTCTCTCTCTCTCTCTCTCTCTCTCTCTCTCCCTCCCTCCCTCGCCTCGCGCTTCTCCTTCTTCCTGTCCTGGACCCGGAATGTACGTAGAAAATGATACATACATACGCTTTTCAATACGTACTCTTCTCCATACGGTGAGTTCCAATTCCTTCCTTAAACTAGTTTTCTCTTTTTACAGATTGCAAATTTCATCAAAGCCACTTTAAAACAATTTAATCTTCCTACTCTCTGGAAATTCCATCAATGCTAAAACAAGTTTGTCATCTTACAATCATTTTATTTTATTTTAAATTTAAAATATTGCAATTTTGTGACGTAGCCACATTGGTGATCATCCATCCACAAGGGGAATTAGCCAAATTTGGCTACAGGTCAAAGAGGAAAGTAGGAAAAAAAATTAAATGATCCTGCTATATTTTGGTGACCTATTGGAAGTTGGAACCTATTGTCTAAATAGGGTGATTACAGAAAAGTTTCCTCAAAAGTCTAGCATTTGTTCTAAAAAAAATTCCTTTATATGAGTTGCACTAGATTTTTTTTTTTTTGGGCCAGCTAGTGGCAAAAATGTGCCCTCAAATGCTAAATTTGTAAATTTCATCAAAGCCAGTGTGGTTTTGCACTTGGCTTTTGTTGTGGACTAGGCTTAACAAATTTGGCTTGTTTTCTTTGGCATTTAGACAGGTGTGGTGGAGGAGGGAGGATGATCTTGTTGTACAAAAGCTAAAGACACATTCAAGGGGACAACCTGCAATAGAAAAAAAAAATGGGTGGGTCACTCCAGAAAGACTTTAGCATGAAGATTCATTTTTTATTTTCAGTTTCTTAGTGTAAACCATTTATCAGATTGCAGAGGTTTAGAGAGAACAGGGATTTCACATTTGAGACCAGTTTGGTAGAATTGAAATGAGAAGAAACATTGGAATGGAATGACCAGAAAAATGTCTTTCACATTTTCTACAATTAGAAAATCCTTCCAAATCAAAAATAATTTCATCTCGTTTTCAGTTAGGTATTTGTGATCAAGGAAAACCTTGGAGACTGAAGCAGGTAGATAGATAGATAGATAGTCAGGGCAGTTAGTAGTCATCCTTGGTGGATGAATAACATGCAAGCTGTAGAGTGGGGTCATTCCATGCATGGATCCAAATAAGGAGTGTTTAAGATCACAAGGATGTTTTCTGGTGAGTGATATATATATATATATATATGGACTGCTTTTGCATATGGAGATTGTTATTTGGTGAAATTGGGTCCTGGTCTTTTCTCGTTTTTTAATCTGTTAAAGCCACATTGTTCCTTTATTACAGGAACGTATCCTACTTGGCTTTTTCTACTAAGTCTTTTGAAAGTTTGGATGGTACCCAAAACAGAGAGGAAAACTTATGAATTTATAATTTATTTATATGATTATGAATTTTCAATATGAATTGTTTCTGCCAAACAGTGTATATAGTGTTAAGTGTCAACATATGAAGTTTCTGGCTTTGCAGAAACAAATCAAAGCTTATTGCAGAAAGGTTTTTGTGTTGAGTGCATGAAGAAGATTATTCTTGCATTAAAAATAATTAACCGGCGGTCTGACAACTGGGTGTCCTATGTATGTATTATTGGAGATGCAGTGTCTCTTGTGGCTAATAGTAAAACTTTGCCTATTTTGCACAAAAATAATCTACATGATATTCCTTGTTTGAGCTGCAAGAAATCATTCCATTTGAAAGTAAGGCCAAAATCTAGTGGATTTGCACTGAACCTAATTTTCAAACTTGAGGAGACAACATCTTGCACTACTAGATCAAAACAACAATTTTAGATCAAGACAACAAATGTTTCCTATTACACGAACAATGCCCAAGAGACAAGTGTTTTGTATTACTAGATCAATGCCCAACAGTATCAAAACTAACAAAATCACACACATAAAAACATGCACACAACATTCCATCAAAGTCAAAATTAATGAAGAGTCACAGGTAAACCCGATTCTCCAGCTTCAAAAGACACCAATGTCATGCACTACTAGATCTATGCGTTACTAGATAGATCTGTGCGTGGTTAACACTATCTCAAATTTTAACAGAGTCAACGCCGCAATTGAAACTATCAAAGTCACATGCATAAAAGCATGCAGACAACTTGTGAGGGGAGTCATAATTCTCATTGCAAGTTGGTGCAAGATGACTTTTGCAAATGTTGAAAGTCAAGGAGGCAACAACCTACAAGCAAGGCAGACAAAAACATACACGAGTCCAAACCTTTGTATGCAGCAAAGTAGAAAAGAATACTAAAGGACATTTTTGTTAGTTTTTGCTTTGAACAATAAATCATTGTTTGTAGTAGGAGTAGTGAGTAGGCTAGACAGCTTCTTTTTTTTTTTTCCCCCCATCCACAATAAATAAATAAATGAATAACTAAATGAAAGTTGTAACTCAAAATTCTCTTACAAGTTTTTTCTAACAAAGTTTGTTTGTTGTTGTTGATGTGCAGATTCACTGCCTGACCTCTGTGGACTACCAAACAGCTTTTCTATCCAACAATAAAGATGGCCATCAGAATTCTCTTACATGTTGCTATAATTGTGCCATGTGTAGTTATTAGAGATATTACTGACCTGATAAGACTTTCTGAGAGCATTTTGAGGCAAATCTGGATCAAATCCAACACCATATGTGTCCTATGTGCCAATAGGTTGTCAATAGGGTTATCCCTTAAAGTACCCCAAACTGGGAGTACCAGGCCCTAGTTTTGCCAAAACTGGGGATGAATTTTTTTAATCCGGATGAAAATAGCACACAGGAAACCAAAGCAAGAAAAAGAAGAGAGGTGACCAAACTGGTTTTGTCATCTAAATTGGTTCTCACAAGAGTTTCAGCCCCAGTGTTGGATTTAAGAAGCACCCCAAAAGTGAGGGTATTACACCCCAGTTTTGTCAAATTTGGGGATAAAAGATGGGACCAAACCAGTTTTCTCACCTGAATTGGTGCTCACATGAGTTTGACCCCCAGTTTTGGATTTGCATTACCTGCTGCTGCTTCACCCTCATATTCTTCATTGAATCTAGTCTTGTCAGTATAAAAATCCTGCAAACTTCTGAACCGATACTCAGTTTCATTAAATGGCACCCAACCTCGCTCACTTTACTACACTTGAATTGGCGATGAAACAGGGATTATAGTATTGAACTAGGACCCAAAGACAGGGTGACTTTTAAGGCAAATTCTAGCATACGCTAGTCATTTTTACTTTAACATGCCGTGGTGAACTTTTTCTTCTCCTAGGTCCACAATTCATGTCCCTGCCATTAGCCTAGGCCAAAAATGGTGACCAACAAAACTAGAAATGAAAATCCCTCGTAGCCAATGAGACGAGGCAACAGCCACTTGAGAGGCCCAGTTTTCTTTCCTTTTGGGGGAAGGGAGGGGGAGAGGGAGGGAGAGATGGGAATCTTTTGGAATTTGATGTTCCCAAATCTATTGCGTATGGTTCCTTCATGTTCCCACCAAGTGCAAATGTTTATGTATTACAATTTTGTGTAAAATACTCCAAGGGTATGGAATTGCTTATTAGGGGTTCAAAACAGGTCAAAATGATTAAATGAATGTTAAATTACTTAATTAATTTGTATTGAATGCTATAATCATAATCAAAAAATTTAAAAATTTTACAAGTGCTAAAAGAATAGCTGGTCCTAAATGTGATTCTTAATGAAAATTTTGAAATAAGCAACCAAAAAATTATTACTAACACGGAGACAATGACAAAATGAAAAAGATACCAGAAACACACTGGACTGGGTATGACTTCAAGGAAAACTCTATCATGTTCCCAATAACAGCAGACTCTATGTATCCCATTTGTCTCGCTCAATGCCTTTTACATATAGTAAAGGACGTCGTGAAGCATCATTTCATTCATCTGTCTTGTCATCCATCTGTCCATCCGTCCACTCATCCATATGTCCTGTCATGGTCTGTTTACTCCGACGGGGCGAAGAAAGAGTGGAATACAGACGCAGCATGGCGAAGAAAGCAATAGGAAGAGATGGCACACATGCTATCTCACGGGTCACAAGCAGTGCAAACATCAAGATTTTCAGCAGCCAAGGTCCTGATCGATACATGCGAAATGTCATATATAAAGAGGTTTTGGAAATGTAGTTTGTAATTGTAATTTTGTAATGTGTACAGTCAAATACACACACCTGTGCATTAGGCACGAGATTCAAACTAGTTCCTTTGTAAAGTACATTGTAACCTTGTTGCAATTTTTCAACCTTTTTGGCATGTAATGGACTGGGCCTAACTCATGCCAGTTTGCATGTATGGATTCCTGGATTGTGAGGATCCTGGGCATCTCCAACTGGTCAAGGCTGTGCTATGCTGTGCTGTGCTCCCCGTTCCCAGTACCTGGACTGGTTCTGGTTAGGACTCTGGTTTGGGTTACAGGGAGCAGCACTGACACCCCCAAAGCTTGTAAGTGGGTTTTCTTTTTTTTGGTGACAAATTTCGTGTACTTTTTGCACCCTGTCAAATCTGGAATTTGGCCATCAGTTTCAGAAATAAACAATTTTTTTCGGTTTTTGACCAGGTGCAAAAAAAGTACGCCATACCCATAACGGCCAAAATGAACCAGTTGCCAACCGCAACGAGCACACCGTGAGGGATGGATGGTGGATGAACAGAAACCAATCTTTCATTGAGTTCCAGTTCCCTGGTTAACTCAGTTTCTCTATTTACTGCCTAGACTACTAACGACTCACTAGTCCTTATCTTTGTACTAACCGGAGTAGGGTGGGTATTTGATTTTGTTAATAACCATTTGGTCTTGCCAGGTCATTTAAATATGCCATAATTGGAGAACTGCTGGTTCCATTTATGGGGAAATCATAAACAAAAGAACCATTGGTTCTGGTCACTTCAAAAACCTCAAAGAATCAATAGTTCTCAATGAAAGAACCAGTGGTTTGCTGCCACCCATATTCTTATGGACCCATCCTTTACTCTTAGGTTACCACGGTCGGTGAACCCAGATATCAACCCAATTAGGGTTCATCCAAAACTGAGTCATAACATGCTTCCAGTGGATGGTACACTAGTGGCTACTAGCTCTGACAACCCAATTACATAGTTGTAAGTAACATCCACTGGATGACCATTATTACTCAGTTGTGGATGAGCCTCAACTGAGTTAGTTAATATTTGGTCTCACCTTGGTAACCAATTCTGTAAGAAATAGGTCTCAAATATAAGTAGATAGGTAAGAAACCACTAGGTAAGTAGATGGTTTATACATAGGTATGGGGCTGTTTTTACTACCTACCTACTAATTGTGAGTTGTTAGTAGGTAGGTAGTAAAAAGAAGGCACTGAGCTAACCACTGAGCTCGGGAACTTGAACCCAACAGAAAACTGCATCCTGACTACTTACCATCCATCCATCCTTCACAGTGTGCTGGTGGGCTGGTTCACTGTGACCATATGATGCTAAGTGGTCAGGAAACAGTTTTCTATTGGGTTCCAGCTCCCTAGCTAACCATGGTGGTTAGCTCACTTGCTTTTTTTTTACTACCTACCCACAAACAACCCACAAGCAGGTTGTTAGTAGGTACGTAGGTAGTAAAAACAGCCCCCCACAAGCAGGTTGTTAGTAGGTACGCAGGTAGTAAAAACAGCCCTTACCTATGTGTAAAACCATCGACTCACATTACCTAGTAGTTACCTATTTTCCTACCTATCTACTTATATATGAGACCTATTTCTTACAGAAGTAGTAACCAAGGTGAAACCAAATATTAACTCCAGTTGAGGTTCATCCACAAGTGAGTAATAACGGACATCCAGTGGATGGTGTGCTGGTGGGTGCTGGTTCACCGTGCCTATGCTTTACCAGTCTTATCATCGTTGTAGGTTTTTCATGGCTGGGATGGGCGGTGGTCTGCCAGTCCTAGTTTTGAAGGTTCCTTAGTACAGTGAAGAACAATGTGCCAACAGGTCCCAGTAGAACCCCTTACAATCTTAGAGACTATTGTGCTCTGAGACTATTGTGACAGAGCGCCCACACCAAGGCACTATCCGTGAAGAACAATGTGCCAACAGGTCCCAGTAGAACCCCCTTACTATCTTACAGACAATGTGACAGAGCGCCCACACCAAGGCACCATCCATTGCAAACGCCTTACAGCTCAATTGTCGATGAACTGCACCTTGAGTTACCAAGTTTCCAACATGGTAACCTATCCCGGTTAACTCTCATATTTCCCCCCTCACATTACCTAGATAACTAACTACTTAAGTAAGTATCATACGGAACTATGTAGGATTGTTTAAGTTTAGGTTATTATGTACATACATAAGTAGTCGGTAAGGCGCTTGGTGACTAGCTAATAGGTAAGTAGATGCATTTGGATGGTTAGTAGTTAGTACATAGCTAACCAGTGTGGTTAACTATGGGACAAGAATACAAGGGAAAAAAGGTTTCCTAGGCCCCTATTCACACACACACCAACCAAACTGGATGGAGTGTTGTTGGTGATGGTTCACCAAACCCATCTAATGGAGTGCCACCCCTGGAGCACGCACATGCACTCTCACCATGTTCCTAGGTGGAAAGGGACGAGGTCCAGTGGGATTTATGTGACCCAGCACCCACCAATAGATCATCCATTGAAATCTCAATCCATTATGACTGGGTTGTGGCTGAGTTACCATGGTTCCACCTTGGTGACCTTTCATCCTGTAAACCCTCCTACTTCCACCTAAAGGTACCTAGTTTAACTACTTAGGTAAGTGGGTAAGTACTATAAGTAATGGTGCATTCACACTTGATGTTAAGTCAGTGTTAAATGAAAATCTACATGGCATCCTAGGTGGCACCCAATGTTAAATGGGTGATAGCTTTAAGTGAATGGTTACCTTAACATAAAATGTTCATGGTGAGTAGGTGTAAGGTCTAAATGACTAGCATGGTGTTAGTGAACTCAATACTAGAGTCCCTAACACCAAGTGTGAATGCACATTAAGTAGGTCAAGAATGGTTACTGTATAGGTAGGTAATGCACTTTTGGTAGCTACTAGGTAAGTAGTAGTCACATGTGGATGGTTGTTACATATTCACTGTGGTTATGTGTTGAGTGGGTACCAAACCCCCTGAGGCGGGTATCAGACCGGTTATACATATATCTTACAGTTGGAGGTCAGATTTTCGAAGACCTGCACTTACCTCATACCTGCCCAAAACTGGTTTTCAAATAATTCAGACCTGAGTTGCTCTTGAACTTCAAAGACCCGCAACGGGTAGCTCTTTCTTTTTTTAAATGGGGGCAGATGCCCAGACTGGATTTTTTTTTCCTTCAAAAACAAATGATGAAACCCTTGCAAGCTTCATTAAAAAAGCACCCAGCAAAGTGGTGAAAATCGGTTGTAGAAAATCTCCAGGCTGAAGGGAGTGATGGGTCATTTGGCCAGAGTAAACCAGTGTGATGTGGAATTAGGGCTGAAGCAAGTTGTGGAATGTCCACATATGTAGTGCCAGAGGTGCTTGGTTGGCATAATTCAAAGTTAAGGGAAAAGGCAGCTGTTTGTGTACACTACCATTGATGATGAGCTGGGGTGTTTTGTTTCTTTCTTTTTTGGGGGTTGGTTTTGTTTGTTGTTGTTTATGCATGAGTGATAGGTTGATGAATTTGCGTCACTTGGTGTTGGTGTTTTGGACAAATTTTTTTCAATCATTGGCAAAAATGGATGCAATGCAATTGGTTCTTGAGGCGCACTACAAGGATTTTCTCTAGGATATGAACCAGCTACTAATGGTATGCGGGGCAAAACTAAGTACCATGTTTTCTTTCAGAGTTAAAAAAGATGCTTATGTTTGGGTGAAGTTTTTGTCTTACATATTTTGGTGTGGAGGAAGAATGCCTCATCCTATGAGTCCTTAATTGGAAGTATTAGAGATCCGTTGCACATACTGCTTCTATTTAGGACATGCAAGACTTGAAGTTAAGTGTCAAGGTTGAACCAAGGAGATGACAACATGCTCAAGTGGTGTTGTGAATAGTCTTTGTAGCCATGTCTAATGGGTGAGAATGTCTAGTTGTGCAAAGCTCAGTAAGTGGTCATTCTATTGTGAGGAGTGTTAAAGTACCCATGTAATTGGGAGCTTTGGGGTTGAATTGGTTATGGGTTTTAAGGTATTGTTTCATCCCTGTAGTGTTCTTCAACAAGGTTGTTGGAAGAAGTTTTGTATGAGGTTGTGGGAATTCTATCTACTAATGAATGAGAAAAAGAAATCAAACAACAACTTTTGGCATTATTCTGTGTTGGTTTGTATTATGTGATGGGCATCAATTCTATATATTTGTGTGGGATTGGGAATGTCCAAAATTGGTGTCTATTTTCAAAGGATTTGGCCATGAGAAACCAATTATGCTCAAGAGAGTGATGTTGAAGTGCATTGATCCTTGGCAACCCATAGTTTTCATTGATTAGAGATTATGTAATTTAATCAGGTTATTATTTTGTGACCACATTGTAATGTGGATGGAACTTGTTGATTGTCTATTCATCTAATTAGGTGTGATTTATTCCATGCTTTCTTTTTTGTTACACTAGCACCCGCTAATGCACCAATGTGGATGGATGGTGCATTAATGGGTGTACCTTTTTCGTCCCTCCCTATCCATGGGCTAACCAAGGCGGCAAACATAGGTTGACCTTTTTTTTCATTCTTTAGCTCATTTTGGTTTACCTTTTTTCCCTCAGCCCCCATGCTTGCTTAGGTTTCACCTACCTACCTACCCACCTACTCACCCATTTACCTACTTATGTACCTACGCAATTAATTTCCACCAAAGCAATGATGATATAAGTCGATGAAAGAATTGCAATATACTAGGTAGGGTGTTCCACCACCCTACCTACCTACCAGATTAGCAAAAACCATGTTGCAATGACCCAACTAAACGTATTACAACTAAACTGGATTTCTTCTTATAGGTTTATAAAACTCAACAATTAAATTATTTGGTAACACCTATATGAAGGTTATGCAAATGAACTAGATATTTTTACTCAAGTCACATCAATCTAATGATGTAATCCTTCTCGTAATACCCTCATTAAATGTCCTCACAATTATTAGAGTTCAAACTTGTGCCATACCCATAGCATAACTTGCAAAAAACATATATAAGTTAACTAGTCATTACATTGCCCTCATAAAAGTAATGCACACTCACTTGATGATTTTATTTGAAATGCAATAACCCCAAGGCAAAATATCATATTATAATTGATTTCTTTTTACCATACCCTCATTAAATTAATGCATGGGCACAACAAATTTATTGTAATATAATACAAATGATGCACTCCCAACTCCTGGAAGGACTCAAATGTGAGTCCAAGTAGAAGACAGTGGAAAAAGGAGGAATCGGGGCACGATCCCTAGCTCACAACACTTTGAGGGGTAAAAGGGCGTGTTGGAGCTCCGGGATGGGACTAGGAAGAGTTGACAAGCTTCACTCACACACACGGGCCTACACACAACCCACACAAAATGGTTAATGCATAGTTGGAACACCTTTGGTGCTAGGACAAACCACGGGCGACACGAACACACTAAACTCACCACGGCCCGGACTTGGGGGAAGCCACGACCTTCCCCCTTATAGTATACTCTATGGCTAGCAACAAAACCCACATCCAAATGGCTTTTCTCTCCCAGGACTCCTGAGTGAGAGTCTTGAAATCGCGCCAAATAGGACTCCTGCGACTTTGGAGCCCCATAACTTTGCAATCAGACCTCAAATCGAGATGTGGTTTGAAGCAAAGTTGTAGCTCTTGTCGAGAGCTTTTCAACGGTATGTTGCACGCCCTCTGCAGCCAAGTAAATCGGGTCGATTCCTGACTTTTTCTGGTCAAAAGTCAAACTGGCAATTTGACTTTTGGCCCTTCTTTTGGCCATGACTTGTGTTTCAAATGTCCAAATGAGCAATGTGATCCATTTTAGACATCTACATTTCAAGAGCTTTCCAATGATATAAAGAACACCATAATCCATTGAGTTTTGACCCCTGAAATCACTCTTTGAAGTTTTGGAAGTCCACCGAAACTCCATCTCCCAAAATGGGAGTTGCCTTGGGAGTGTGAGGGTTCACTCCGTCATACTCCCTCACACTTTCTTACACTCCCAAAAGTATGTGATGTGATTCCCATGCTTCTTCTTGGCTCGCACCCTTGCGACCTCTTTGCCTTGACTCCCAGGCTTCCTTTTGCTGCGTAACCTTGTAACCCCTTTGCCTTGGTTGCAAGCCCAAAGCTAGGGTTGCGACAACAAACTACTTTAATCTCATATAATTTAACAATGCAATAGCCCAAGGACACATTGGAAATAACATGTCCAACTAATTTTCATATGCATTACCGTCATCAAAATAATGCAAATGCACTTAATTATTTTATTTCATTTACTTCATCCATGTAATACCCTATGGACACATTAACAATATAATGTCCAACCCAATTCACACATGCATTACTCCCATCAAAATGATGCAAATGCAATGGATTATTTTGTTGTTATGCAATACCTTCATGCCCAAAATAACATATTTCACCTCATTTGATTCAAAAATGCAATCACTAGATTATTTAGGTCTTATGCAATACCATCATGCTTAGGTTATATTTCATTTCATCTAATTGAACAATGTTATACCCTAAGAATGTATTGGAAATAACTTATTGTTTTGCAATATCTTTAGGCCTAATTATAACTATTTTATCTCATGCACTTCATTCATGCAATACCCTATGGACACGTTGACAAAATCATATCCAACCCAAATCATACATGCATTACCTTCATCAAGGTCATACAAATGCACTAAATTTTTTTTTAATATGCAATGCCTTCATACATAGTATAATATATTTCATCTCATCTAATACAACAATGCAATACTAGGACATAATACAAATATCATATCCACCCATATTCACATGTGCATTACCATCATCAAGGTAATGTAAATCCTTTAGATGATTTTGGTGTTTTGCAATACCCTTAAGCTAATTGAAATTATTTCATCCTATATAATTCAACAATGCAATAGTCTAAAGATATATTGGAAATAACTTATGTTGACCTTATATTCAATACCCTAATATGGGTGTTAACTAATATTTAATTGTGGCCTCGTGTAAGACTAAATTTTCAAAAATCCAATCCAAATGCAATACTTTCATTTGGTCTACCCTATTCCTATTGGAGTTATGCAATATTATCATGGGTGTCTTAGGGTATTGCATGGACCCAAAAAAAATTAAAGCCTATGCAATATCCTTATGGATATATATAGTTTAGGGATAGGGTTGATGGAATATGTTTTGTGTTATCTTGAAGGTATTACATAACAAAAGTGTAAATGCAATACCCTTCTCATGCATACATAAACTATTTCAAAATTCTAACTATGAAATAGAAGATTATTTTTATGACGAAGGTATTGCACAAAAACATGCATTTAGGCTTTAATGGAATTTGCATAAACATTTGGACTACAATTGCAATACCCTCATGTATTAGCAATACATCTAATCAATTTTTTGCTCAATGCAAGATGCATACACATCACATATGGATCTTAGTAACCTTGTTTCTATACAAATAAAATTCAAACTTTTACAAGTAGATATGTTTGCATACATTCATTTCCAATGCCAATGGGTTATATCCATGGAGGCTAAATTATTCTACAAAAATGTGGCATGGAAAATTCATGGATGCCATACACATGGTACAAAATGTGTATTAGTCCAAAAATGGAATGGCAAGTTAACTGTTCTCACCTTCATTTTCATTAGAACTCTCGTTAGAACTATCACTAAAAGATATCATGATAATCCATTCGCACTCTAATAGTGTGCCACTACATTCCATGCATATTGAGCATATTATTGGGCATATAATTATTAGTTTGCCAAAATTGTCTTCACCAAATCACCTATGAAGGCCTCCTTGGTGGTACGTTCAAATTCTAAAATGGACATACACACAAACCAATCAGTATAATTAGGAAATCACATATTTGAAACACAATGAAAATTTGAAATGAAAATTGAATGTGATGGAACTTATTGACCATGAATCATTTCCAATTCATGGTAATTCACAAACACTATGAAAAATTATGTCCATGACAATTAGACTACCTTACAACTAGAGCTCCAAAAAAACTAATATACAACTACATTACAACTATTGCATGAAAATACAATAAATTAATAAATAAAATGCCATGTTAGAAAATCAAGGAGTTGTATTATATTTGCAAATTAGTTGCAAGATGTTTATTTATACTATATAATGTATGGACTGTATATACAATTATAGTCAACCATGTTTGACTTTGTTGACAAGTTGCATTTTAGTCGCATGTAACAATTACATCACAACTATAATAAATTTAATTATTAATTAACAACTACTTTGCAATAAATGTATAGCCTTGAATAACACATATGATCATGCCACGTGTATACATTTCCACTAACCAATATATATGACATTTCAACTTGTTTGCAACTATATTTCAACTTAAAATTTGAAAGTTAAATATTCAAATTTGGGCAGGAAACCTTTAAGTAAGTGACACATGGTAGTATATCAACATATCTGCCCCTATGCATTAACGACCTTCATGCATTTATGTTTATTATCAAGAAATTCAATATGAACTTTTTAAAAAAAACTTTCTATTCAAACATTTTATGTATTTCCTAATCTTTTTGTGATGCAATTTTCATATCTTGTGTTAATATAACTAAGATTATTTTTGTTTATTTAATTTAAAACTAAAGCTAAAAGGTTGTTATAAGTTATATTATTTATTTAAATAACTTAAAGATTGAAGGCTTTTGTTTTTTATTTTGGAGGTTGAAGGTTCTTATTCTTGTTCTTTGAAAGGTTGAAGGTATTTTTATTTTTTTCTTGAAGGTTGAAGGGTTTTTTTTGAATTCTTAGAAAAATTGAAGGCTTTTATTTTTTATCTTGAGGTTGAAGGTTCTTATTCTTGCTCTTAAATAAATTGAAAGCTTTTGTTTTTTATCTAGAAGTTGAAGGTTCTTATTCTTGCCCTTAAAGAAGTTGAAAGCTTTTGTTTTTTCTCTTGGAGGTTAAAAGTTTTTGTTCTTGCTTTTAAAGAGGTTGAAGGTTTCTATTTTTGCTTTTGAAGGTTGAAGCTTTTTGTTCTTGCTCTTAAAGAAGTTGAAATTTTTTGTTTTTGCTCTTGAAGTTTAAAGGTTCTTGCTCTAAGAAAGGTTGAAGGTTTTTGCTTTTACTTTTGAATGTTGAAAGCTTTTGTTGATTCTTTTGAATATTGAAGGTTCTTGTTCATACTTTTGGATGTTGAAGGTTCTTATTTTTACTTTTTGATGGTAAAGGTTATTATTCTTAGTCTTGAATGTTCAAAGTTCTTACTTTTGGTTTTAAATGTTGAAAGTTCTTGCTCTTATTCTTGAATATTGAAGGTTCTTACTTTTGTTGTTTTTATGTTATAGGGCCAAACTTTCATTATGTTTCAATCCATTAACATCAAAATTATGTATACAAGGTAAGGTTTTTTCAAAAGTACTTAAAATTGAATTCAATTTACTTAATTATAAGCACATTATTTGATTTTATTTGCAAGTGTACAAATTATAATTTTGTTTGTATTAATGTTCTATACATTGCATTTTAGTGACAAATAAGTTGCATGTTAGTGGTAGTATAGTTGTAAACCAATTTTATTCAAGTTGAAAGGATCATTCACATATTTTTGACATTACAATGTTATGATATGCTATTGGTTTCATTTCACATGTGGAACTAAATATCATAACATGGCATATTTCAAGCAAATAAGGTGCATTGAAAAAAATGCATGGTTCAAATTCCATTTCAACAAAAATTAAATAAAACATTCATTTATGAAACATAGTGTTTTAAATGACAATATTTGATTGTTGTGGGTCATCATTTTTATGATCTAACCTTTTGTTTAAATTTTATAAAAAAATTATTATATATAATTTGGGCATTATATTTAGATTTATAGTTAAATTATCTTTTGATAAAACATTTATAAAAAAATTTGTAATGTATTCTTCAACATGGAATGTAAATGTATTTAAAATTTCAAATTCATTTTATGTTTATAAATAATGATGTCCAATGCAATACAACATTATCTATTATAATTAAGACAACATGATAATGGTTGTGTGAAGTCTAGATAATTGCATTGTAAGTTGCAATTTAGTTGTTTAATATTATTAAAATCCACTACCATACAATTGCTTTGAAACCCAAATTTAAACACCTAGTTACAAATTAGTCACTAAATCCTTTATTTTCACTTCATCTTTAATTGTAAGCTAGTTGCAAAGGATAGGAACAAAATTCATTGTTCAAATGGATGAATGAAATAATAAAGGAATATATCCATCGAGTTGGTTGTAAAATAGTTGTAAATAAGTTATAAAATATATGAATATAATTCATTCATTAAATGGATGAATGAAATAATTAAAGATTATATTCGTCAAATTAATTGTAAAATAGTTATAAATAAATTGTAAAAGATATTAACATACATCATTCATTGACAAATGGATGAAATGCCATGTTGGAATGTTTGTGGAATTTGACGTGGAGATTAGTTGCAAAGAAGTTGCATATAATTGCATGTGAGTTGCACCATACATACAATATTGTATATGACATAAAATTTCTACTACAACTACTACAACTTATCCGATAACACTCAAGGCTATATAAATACCATGAATTGCAAGTGTCCATTGTAATTGGAAAACCCAATTGCAACCTAGTTGTAAAACCCTATATTTTTTCATAGTGAAATAGAATGATCTCTTTAATAAATGTAATTTGGAAGAAGTGATTCTTACCAATGTGGGCTTTGGTTGTGATTTTATTCATAATGTAATATCATTCCACAAGTGATCCCACTCACATGTAGCATGGGTCTTTACTTGAGCAATTGTTTCTTACTCATTGCGTTGAAACATAGAAAAGGGATTGCTTAAGACCTATGCATTCATTAATGTATGGGCGCTTAGGCTTCCCTAGCTTTGTGGAAAGACCATGCTCTTAGTGCAAACACCAAATAAAATTCATTTCAAGTTTCAACTTTGCAAATAAACCTATGCCATCTTTCTCCCAAGTCATGCCCTCTTGGCAACCCCATGTGACATGTTTGCCTTTAAACTAATAAAACAAAATTGAATAAGGGAAAAAATCAAGATATTTAGATAAATTATAAAAGAGGAAGATATTGCACTTGATGATGAAATATTGTATAAAGGAAATGGGGGTATTGCATGCACATCAGTGATTACCCTTAAGGTTATTACATAGGCAATGAAGGTATTGCATACATAACAATGATTAATAATAATGTTGTCATATAGATAATGGTGATATTGCATATGTAATAGTGACTACTAATAAAGTTTTTACATATGCACTAAAGGTATTACATACCAACCAATGATTATTAATAAGATTAAATGTTTGGCCACTGGGGTATTACCAAAAAACATTGTCCAAAAAAATCCCCACCCACTTTCTCAATGTGAAAAAGTGAGCATGGCAATTAATTAACATAAGTTAAAAAATAATGTTAACATATGGAAAGATTGAAGACTACAAGTGCTTGCTACTCTTGCTCTTCCATTGTATGAACTTGTTGGTGTTCGTCGACTATGACAAAATCTAATTGCACTTATTCATTTGCACGAACAAGTTTGTGTGAACCAACACCTTCATTTGTTGCACCTATTCCAACCATAGATGTTTCTATTTTAACTAGTGTTACATCTTCCATCATAGATGATGTTTAGTCATTGCTTACATGAAAATCACCTTTAACATATTGCTTGAACTTCTTGCAAATTTACATTCTATTTTTTTAAAAAATTAAAATAAGCTTCATAAAAAATATAAGAAACTCAATCAAATCAAAATGAGGAAATCAATGAGACAAGTGTTATTAAAAATATGATATGGAACAAAAAGAAGACAACCAACAAGAGCACCAAAATCAAACATATTAAAATCATCAAGATGACTAGCAAAAACTAGGATAAAACAAGTAAACCTTTTGAGAGGTTACCTTTTCCCACACACACAAAAAACAAAAGCTAGTTGTACTTTGCCCCATACATGTTTGGTAAAACCTAAAATCATACATGTATGTTTACTATCTTAAGGCAATAATAAATATTTTTAGTATAACATGCAACAACAATAATAGAAACAAATTATTCAATTAAAAACTATTTTCATTATGATTTTCATTATTAAATCTTCATCAAAGCCTTATTGAAGATTTTAAAATAATATCAAATTAATTTTTAAAAATTATATCTCAAAAATGAATTATATATAAAAAATTTATTTTATTTTTAAATTGATTTGTTCTATTGTAATCAATTATTGCATAATCTTTCAAATCAATTTTTTAAGAATCTCATTTTAATAAGATTTGAAGGAATTGAAGCTAATTATATGTATATTTATCCAAAAAAAATTATTAAAAAAAAATTCATATAAATCGTTTTTTACATTTTATAGTGGTATGAAACCTTGTGATACAAAAAGGCAAGTGACAACCCAAAAAAATAAAATGATTTAGAAGCATGATTGAATTAATTACCCAACATTCATATTTTAAGAATTAACCCAACAAGTAAATGGGTAGACTTCAAAACAACCCATTAATTGAATTGAATAGGTGCACCCAAAATCTACACATTTGCATCCATTAGTTTGGGGCAATAACAAAAGGAACAATTAAACTTAAAAACCAAAAAAATAATATTGAAAAAACTAGAAAAAGGGAAACCAGAAAACCAACAAAAAACAACAAAGGTAAATACAAATTTCAAAAAATATAGAAAAAAGATCACAAAAACGAGAGAAACAACAAATTCAAAAGAAAAGAAAAAAAGAACCAGGGGAAAAAAAATTAAACCCCCAAAAAATTTATTTAAAACTCAATTAAAATAACAAGGAAAAAAGCTTGAAAAAGAACAAGAAGAAAGAAGCAAGAGAGATTTTTCTATAAAAAAATACAGAAAAGGAAAATCAGAAATAAAACTAGAATTTTCGAGAAGTACCGAAAGCAAAACATAGAAAATATGAAATATGAAAAAAAAACTAGAAACGCAAGGGAAAAAAATCCAGAAAAAATCCAAGGAAACAGAAATTTTTAAACCCCAGAAAAACTAGTATTAAAAAAACCAACAAAACAACAAGGGGAAAAATAATAATAATAATAATAAATGCTAAAAAGCACAGAAATTGAAAACCAGAATTTTGAAGAAGTACGAAAAGCTAAAAACAGGAGAAAAAATAAGGGAAAAAAAACAACAAAAACAAGGGGGAAAATCCCCAAAAAAAAGGAAAACAGAAATTTAAAAACCCCAGAAAACTAGTATTAAGAAAACCAACAAAAAAACAGGAATTTTAAAAAATAAAAAAAATATGATAGAGTAAAAATTTAAAAGGTGAAAAAAAATCAGAAATTAAAGAAAAATATATAAAACCAGAATTTTAAAAAATACACAAAAAGAGAAAAAAAGAGGGAAAAGAAAGAAAATTCAAAATTTTTAAATGAAACAAAAAAAAAGAAAAAAAAACATAAAAGTAATTTTTTAATTTTAAAAAACCGAATCAAAAACTCCATGCCAAGGCAGCAAACCTTTGCTGCAATTGAGAGCTCTTGACAATAGCAACAAACCTCTACTACCATTAAATGTTTGTAAGGGTTAGGCTGCCAAAGATTGCCTTCCTCTAGTTGCTCCTCCTCTTCATCTTTCTTCTCCCTTTTTTTTGTTGCTCCTGTCCTCCTCTCCCACTGCTCCACACACACAACTCTCAAGTTACACACACAAAGACCAAAAACAAAAAACCAAAACACAACAAAACCAAAAATAAATAAATAAATAAAGAGATCACAAAAACCTAAAATAAAGACACAAAATAGCAAAAACAAACAAAAAGAAAGAAAGAAAGAAAGAAAGAGAAAGAGAAAAAACAAAGAGGTCACAAAGACCTGAAACAAAGCCACACAAAACAGAAAATAGAAATTAAAAAACAAAAATAAAAGGAAAACCAAAGAATGAAGGCAAAAATAAAAGAAAAGGTCACAAAGAAAAAATAAAAATTACAAACAAGAAAGTGGGAGGGGAAAGAGGAGGGAAGAGGCAAGTAGGAGGTAACAGGTAGGTAGGTAGGTAGGTAGGTAGGTAGGGGTTAAGTAGGAGGGTTTTCTGTTAGACCCTGTCCTGGGGTTAGGGTTTCACATCATCCAAAAAAATCCCAAAACAAGATTTTTTGGATGATGCACTGGTGGGTGCTGGGTCACTGAAGCCAGAGTAATTTATCAAAACAATCACAAGTCTCAGGAACAAGTTGTTGTTAGTTTCTGACACCCTTTTCATGTTGCAAGCTCATCAGATGACAGAAGACACATGGCTGAAAGTAGGGCTAATTTAGTAGTTAGCCAGGAGTCAGAGTTTATGCATTTGGTGTGTAGTGCAAGCAGCAGCAACAACATCATGATCATGATCATCATCATCATCACAAGGATTGAAAATTGAGCACAACAATGAAATGAAAAATCAACATGACTACAGTGGTTTTTTCAAAATTTGAGCTCATGAGTCATCATAAAAGGGAACTCAACAACATGACTAGTAGTAACTAACTCTAGATATAATAATAAGTTCTCTGCTTGAAAAAAAGTGAACAAATCATGAAATGGAATCAATCTGACTCATTGACTTCCAACCAGTGTTGTGTGGTTCTTTTGATTTGTTGGTCTTGCCTACCAAGGCCAGGATATTGTGTTTAGATTCGTTATGCAGTAAACTCTCTCTAAACTAATATCCTTGGGACTGGCCGGAAGATATTAGTTTATGGAGGATATTAGTTTACACAAATTATATGGGGGGTAACAAAAATCATTCTGGAACCTGCCAGAGCAGCATGGAAGGTCATATATCATTGGGGAAGGTAACGAAACCTTGTGAAGCTTGGTGGAGGATCAAAGAAGCATGTAGAAGATCATATGACTCGCATCTAGCTCTGTACTTTCGAAGGTGTTTCCTCTTATTTCATCGCTTTTTTGGTGCCATATGTATGATGTATTAGTTTATAAAATGCTTTGGGACCGAAAAAATTTATTGAATATCAGTTTATGAAGAATTATTAGATTAAGTATGAGGCCTGCCACAGGCCTGTGCCCGCATATTAGTTTAGAGAGAATATTAGTTTACACAGTATTAGTTTAGAGAGAGTTTATTGTAGAGTATAGTAATTTACAAGATTTTGGCCCCTAGGTAGTAGGTCTATTTTCATATGAGGATTTTTGAAAGGTGATGTTTTGGCTTTTTGTTGAAACTTGAGATTAGTTCTAGAGTTATGATCTCTTGAAGGATTTTGGTTCCTCTTAGAGGATTTTTTTTTGAAGATTGTATTTTAGCATGGTGAAATATTTGGATTTTCATAATTCTTCTTTTGCCTTAAGATACTTTTTAATGTAAATGGCAACACCATGGTGTGACACCCCTTGTTAATAAAGTTATTTTTTTTTAATTTTCTAAATTAAAAAACCTCTGGTTGTGGTCTTTTGAAAAATTTCAGAACTTCAGCTTTGAATTTTTTTTGAATTAAGATTTCAGAATCAAAAGAACCTCAGGTTCCAGATTTTTGAAACTTTTCTAAGAACTGGCAGTTTTCATGAAAGAACCAGCAAAGAACCAGGAGTGAAAGCGTAGGTCCTTTAACTTACTTCTTTGAATCATTTTTTTAGAACCCCCGGTTAAGGGTCAAAACTGGTTCTATGATTTTTGAGAACCATTGGTTAAGACTCAAGACCAGTGTTGGGCAGTTCTTTACTTTCATGAAGAACCTCCAGTTCCAGTTTTTAAAATTAATTTAGAATGATTCTGGTTTTTGGTTCTACACATAAATGGAAGCGGGAATCTGGTACTGTTTCCATTTCTTAAAAAAAAGTTACAGTTCTGGGTCAGAAAATCAGACCCAGTTTCAATCCAGCGTCCCAACACACTACACGTCACGACACCAGTTCCAAGTAACCCGGACTAGAACCCATGGTCAACTGCCAGTTAACCTCCAGTTAGCCCTTGGTTCTCAGTTCCCTTTTTCCCAAAAATCTTGATTCCAGTTCCACCCCAACATTGGTCAAGAGCAATTGTTTGGTTTTTCTTAGACCTGATGATCAATGGTTCATTATACCCTACCCTTATGCACCAGTTCTTTCTTTGAAAAAAGAGAGAACTGCCCAACAACACTGGTGCCCACACTAACTTCATTTTGAAAGCTCATCTCTTGACAAGAGGTTTACACTCATGGCTGAAAGTAGCCACCAGTCGTAGGTCAGCATTTTATGCTGTTGTAAAATATCATGAACCTGATGTTGAAATGGAATGCATTATTAGGCTACAAAAAATGAATTAATTGTACAGTGCCACCAACCCAGTGTTGAAATTGAATGCATTATGCATCAAAATTGGTGTCAACTTTCAACATGATCACAACCCAGTGTTGAAATTGAATACATGATGCATCAAATTGGTGTCAACTTTCAACATGATCACAACCCAGTGTTGAAATTGAATACATGATGCATCAAATTGGTGTCAACTTTCAACATGATCACAACCCAGTGTTGAAATTGAATGCATTACAAAGCAGATTTGTTTCAATATGATCAACAGTCTAAACCAACTTCATTTCACAAGCTCCAACATCAACAGTAAACAGATGGCTGAAAGTAGCCAAAAAGTCAGCATTTGGAAGGCTGGAACGTGAACATCTCCATCTCCGTGATCTCCATGTTGAAAAGCATGCAGCTCATCACTATGTAATGGCTCTTCCCCTCATGGCAAGTTCAAACCTGCAACAGATAAAAATAGGAAAAATATTCTGTGAAGTTGTTCCCCCAAAAAACCAAACTTATATAGTTTATACTACCCGCTAGTGAAGATTCTTCAAAATGTGGGACCAAATGAACTCAGTAAGGGCTCTGCCCCTTAAGGCAAGTTTCAACTGGCAACAGTTCAAAAAGGAAACGATCCATGGAATTCCTCAAAAAATGAAACTCACAGTTCATATTAGCTGCTAGCACCTAGTGAACATTCCTCCAAATGTGGGACCAAATGAACTCAGTATTGTTCCAGGGCCCAGGCAGAGCCAATACAAAACAACATTATAATATAGTAAACTCTCTCATATGACACTCCATTGCACACACTTCCTCAAAATGATTCTTCCATTAACTTATCATAGTGATACATAAGTACTCCATGCATCATCAAAGTTTATGTACCATGGAACGTGTCTGGTAGGGAAGTTGCCATTCCGTTAGGTGGTAGCAGGTTCTTCAAGGGCCTGTTCCAAAGTATAATGGGTTTTTCATTGTTGATTCTCATTTCAAGTGCGATTCGTAGAGCTTGATTCAATGGTTGCATGCTAAGAAAACAACTATAAAAAGGTGCTTTAATAGGACATAGAACCTAATTACAATGTCATAAAAAATGCACTCAAATATAATGCATAACCATCTTGCTTTTCATGTATTCTTAAAAAAGTATTCAACACAATTGGAATAGACAATCCAACTTTAAACACTTTGAAGAAAAAAGTATTCAACATGATAGTGTTCTTTAAAGCTATAGTGTGGGTTGGGTTTAGGTTTTGTCAATTTTGGGATGCGGTGATCAAAGTGGTGATGAACAATAGGAAGATTTAGCCAAATTTGGTTACAAATAAGATACAAAAGTTTTTAAAAATTGAATATCCTTTTTAATTTTGGCTACCTACTTGAACTAAGTATAGAAATTTGGCAAATTTTTTTTCTCTCTCTTTTTATTTAATTCTGAGAATTGAAAATCCCAAGATCACTTCAGTTTTGAATTTTGAATCTCTCTTTTTTGCAAAATTTCACCAGTGGAAATGAAAGACTGGTTGGGCATGAGTGGGAAGCAAAGGAAAAGAAAAAAGTTATTGGACAATTCATCTTGACTCAATTCCCCTAATTTCCCCATAGTAGGTTGAATTATTGGAGGTGCCCTAACCCATGCTGAATTGCCCAACCTTCCCAAGACCAATAGAATTAAAACCCCACAAAGCAAGTATGGAATCAAAGAAAACCTTTATTTTATACTCTTACTAGGGCATTCACTTCAAAAAAAAATCTCCAAAATTTTATAATCCTTTTCTTTGATTTTTACATTCAATTTTCTCAAAATTTCTTGCTCAATTTCAAAGAAAAAATAAAACATGATTTTGTACCAAGAAAAAAAAATTGAAGTTGGAAACCTAAAAATGAAGATAGTGAAAAAAAACTATAACACAAACACAACAAATTATCAGTCAAAATAATTGAGAGTTTCAAGGCATAAGTTTTAATTCAATCTAAAACTAGCAATTGAAATCATCATGGGCACTACGATATTTCAAAATTTAGAATATTTGAGATTTTAAAAAAAAAACTCTTTGCTTTGAATGTGTTTAGAAATGAAAAGTTAGGCAAGGCCCCCATGATGGTTTAGTGATATAACCCCAATTTGATATTGCAAAGGTCTTTGGGTTCAAACTCACTAGTGAATAAGTGAAAGCTTTGTCATATCCTCTACATATGCGCTTGACTTGAGGTATTGCCTACAGCTTGTCGGTTGGGTGTGTTTATATGTTCCAAAAAACAAAACAAAAACAAAAGACTACCAAGCTCACCCATGGAGGCCATTGCCTAGGGACCATGGGCAACATAGGATAAAGTTAAACCTCTATATAATCACAAAGATTTGAATTATAGTTCACTTAAGTACTACAAGTAGGTCCTTAAATCATTATCATAATCTCTACCATCAAGGGCTTTGGATTAGGGTTTAGGGTTTAATGCAAAACTTTTATTAAGAGATGTGGACTACGGTAAGCATGCCGGTCACCAAACACCCACCTATATCAAGACAAATCTTAAAGTTATGATGCATGAACATTGGGGCACGGATAGCTGATAAGGTAGTTGGGGGAAGCAAGTGAATAGTTATAATAGCAATGGTAGCATTGGTTATATATTAGGCAAGGGGACAAGGTACCCAATGGTGAGATGAGATGAGACCTAGGTAGAGGTTAGTTGTTTTGAAGGATAGTACAAAATTGTTGATCAATGTGTACAAACTCATCATCAAGATTGAAGTGTAAAAATAAGAACTTTGAGGACCAAAAGGACCTCATCTGAAGAGATTTCTACATATAGTCAATGTCATATGCAAAATGTTTGCATGTGGTGATATTTTGTACACAATGTTATATAATAACCCGTGAGCATCATAAAAAGCCTTGTTAACTAGCAATGTGGTTATAATGAGGTTTCCACTTGTGTTTGGTGGTTATCAAACAGACCCCCAGCAGCTATCAGGATGATCCTTAAGGTTCATAACCGCAGTTCTAAATAAAAATCAAAGACTTGGTTTCTGATATTTAACCATGATTCTCAAGAAACTGAAAGAACCAATTTGACGTGGGTTCTTTCATGTCTTTGAGGATTTTGAAATAAGCAGAACTGGTTGTTCATTCATTCTAAAATATTTTGAAAACTAGTACCAATGGTTGTTAACAAGATCAAATACCCAGTTCAACACCAGTTTTCACTATATGAACACTTTATATGGTAAGCCACTAGGGTTGGTGGACCTATTCTTGTGATGAATAGTTCTAGAGAACATAAGAAGAATGAAATCAATGTATGTCCAATTTTGGTAAATAGAAAGAAAAATTATAATCTAAGCTCAAGTGATTGAATGATTTTGGGGAGTTTTTTTTTTGGGGAAATTTTTGAAGTTTTATTATAGGGGGCATGTTGATGTGGCTAGGCTTATTGGTTTCCACCACAAAGAGAACCTATAATCATAGCATATAATCAAGCATATGGAATCTAATTTTTAATATCTAATTTTATTAATAAATTCATTTTATTATATTTCACCCTCCATTTATTTATTATTTTATTATTATTTTATTATATTTTCAAAATCATGAAATATATAGTTATTTGTGAAACAATATTCACAAATGACTAAGTATTGCTAGTTGTCAAAAATTGAAACAATGCTCCTCATGTTCTATATCCAATGTTGTTTCTAGTTATATTCATCATTGTCCACACATGTGCATATTTTCAATAGTTAATATGTTAGTATACTAATTTTATGTTGTGTCTTTTGCAACAATGAATTTGCTCCTAAATACCCAATATGGGTCCCTCTATTAAGACACAGATATAAGTTGGTCAACAAGAATAGGCCCACCCACCCTAGGGTGGGGGCATTCTTGAAATAAGGGTTGGAGGATGAGGCCAAGTTTGGCCTCGTCTTTCAAGAATGTACCTCTAATGTGAATGTACTTTCATATTGGTTCCAAGAGGAAAAACATTCAATGGCATATTGTTGGATTAAGTGTATTTATGTGGTTCATGTGCAAAATCATAAAATTTTAAATCATTCACAATTGG
>Ga0116227_10004675_pt1 | contig 29583 bp, 22 predicted proteins | sample S1TSphgellanicum_FD_89693 | JGI IMG/M metagenome (GOLD analysis project Ga0116227, IMG submission 89693) | Host-associated microbial communities from peat moss isolated from Minnesota, USA - S1T2_Fb - Sphagnum magellanicum MG | ecosystem: Host-associated > Plants > Peat moss > Unclassified... | reverse complement strand
TTTTTTTTTTTTTTTTGGGGACCATTTCTTTTGAAAGGTAGAAATTTCAAAATGACAAGTCAAAAGACATAGGAAAAAAAGGGGGGGGAGGGGGGGGGAGAAATGATGGTACTACCTACACCCACACCCCTTTCTTGGTTTGGCCTTTTACCAATGTTTATCAATTAATTATTTCCCCCTCCATCCTCCTTACCCATTAACATGAAAAATTGGACAATTTGGAGTGCAAGGGAAGGCCATTTGAAGCCACCCACATTGGCCAATCATTGTTGTCAACCAATCAAAAGCAATTGTATTTTTACATTAACCCTTTAGAAAATTATTTTTTCCTATTGCATATTTATAGGTTAAAAGGTCCAAACCAATGTTGTGCGGTTCTTTCTCTTTAAGAAAACTTTCATGCTTGATTTATTTATTTATTAATTATTATTATTTTTTGGGATGATTCTCAAAGTGTGAATTTTGAACCTAGTAACTCTTTTAATTTTTAAATCCTTTGGTTTTGATTTTGACACTTTTTTTTTTTTTTTCAAATTTAAGAACCTTCGTGCTTGGTTCAAAAATCGGCTCCAATCCATGTACACATTGCACATTCCCAAAGCTAAAAGATTGTATAGGTACAAACTTTCACAACAAAAAAAGTTTAAAAATGAATTAAAACTAAGGTTCATACACATATGGAGTTTAACAACTAAATTTAAATTTAATTAATAAAATTCAGCCTACTTGTCAACTTTAAAAAAATAAAATTCAACTTGTCCAACCTAAACAACCGACCTATGTTCAAAAAATGTTTTTTTCATTGTCCAAACTCAATTTTATGATTCTAAAATGTTATATATGCATCATCGGAAGTATATTATGTATAGTTTCACTATATTGTTACATATGGAGAATCAAGATGTTGTAAGCAAAGATAATTAAAACATCAAGCTACTACTATCTACTTATATAATATCCTTGGTTTTGTCAGTTTGATTATTGTTTTAATAATGAATTTATAATGGCTGGAGCTTGGAAGGAAGATTGAGCTGGATTGGGATCCTATTCTAATGATGGCTTTTAGATCATTCCTAGAGGTGAAATGAGCTTTCCAAGTACATTCTAATAACTTGGCAGATTTTTTAATAAATTTAGTCATCTTGTTGTTGAAGGGAGGATACTAAGGCCCACTTTGGAATGAGGTTCCAGGGGTCCAATTTCCTAGGGAACCAATTTTGGACTGATTTGACGCAAATTGAATCCTTGAATTGGACTCTACCTTGGTCCCCAGCCTGATTCTTGGTTCTCCAAATCAGGAGCTCTCCTTTCAGCACTCGTTTTTTTGGTCTGAACCAATTGATTTTCCCCTCCAAAATAGGTGCCATGTAGGTTTTAGCCTCACTCAATTTGCCCACTTTTTGGTCTTGGACCCTCGTCTAAAAGCCTCGGGACCAAATTAAAGCTTTTGACCAATAAAATTGCTTGAATTCATTGGTTCCTGGACCTTGCATCCTTGTCTAAAGTCGCCTCTAAATAGAGGTTAACTTGATCACTAAAACAATTCAATTTTTTTGAAACAAAATAAATTTATTTTTTATTGTCAAAATTTTCAGGATTGAAAAATCGGGCCAAGCATCGGACCAGGAAACTAAAGTTAAATTTAACTATTTGACATTGGTGTGCTGAATCTGTCAAGATACTACGATATTTTGGATGAAATATTGTAGTCAAATAGTGTAAACCTACTTCGGTCGGGCTAGTAAATATGCCCAATGCCCATGTTAGGGTGCCTCGTAACAACACTTTTTCATGTTGACTAGTGTAAGCCCGTGCTGTTGGCCCAAGTGTGAACACATTGAGAACTCAACTGATTTTTCCTTCCAAATTTTACAATTTTTTTTTTGGAATTTTCAGCAAAAAATAAATAAATTCACTCACAAAATTGATATCATTTACAGCTTAGCTTTGAAAATTGTGAAATAAAATTTATTAAATTTGATTTAATTTTATTTATTTATCATTGAAAAAATGATTCAATAATCAATAGTTTCCACATGGTAGCTCCAAACACTCTCAAACCAAACCAAGTTGGTGCACCCTTATTTCCTTACTTACTTTACTCTTTGAGAGCTTTTCCAAAGATACTAAAGAGCAAAGGCTTTGTGGCTTGTGGTTTGGGAGATCTCAACATGACAAACAAAACAAAACAAACTACCTTGCTTCATAGCTAGAAGATGATGGGTGGGCGAGCATGTGAGAAGAATTAACACTACAAACTTGAGGCTTGGATGTGCTAAATATATTGATAGAGGCCTCAAATGAGGGCAAAGCTCATGGTTTTGTAGTTTTATATTTTGTTAGTTTGTAGCACAAGTAGCGAGAGGTGCATGTGTGAAAGTAGTACTCATATGGCTACTTACTTACTTACTTGCGCATAAAAATTGTAACAAAGTGTGACTTAGCAATTTTTAAATTTTTTTTCTAAGTTTGTAAAATGTAGGTAATTTTTTTCCCCAAATTTTTTTTTAAAAAAAAATCCTTTTGTTGATGTTTCTAGATTTTTAAAAAATAAAAATTCTTAGTCAAATGAAAAAAATTCCCCACAAATAAAAATGCTGCGCCATTCATTTTCGTATAGTTTTTCTCCAAAACAAAAAGTAAAAATAGTGTAGAAAAACATACACTTGAACTTTGTCCCTAACATCTCTAAAAGACCATAGACTCACATACACGACCTTTCACCTTTGCTACTTTTGAATTCTCAAGAACAACTTTGGTAATAAATAAATAAATAAATAAATATATATATATATACACTTTGAGAATAATTCAGAACAACTTAAATTCTCAAAGTTTTAAATTATTCTTTAATTATCGACTTCTTACTTCACTCTTAAATTTGTTTGCACAAAATCAAAAACAAACTCATTCTTGGAGGACAAGAAGGGGGGCCAAAGAACCTCAAAAAAGTCCTTTCCTTTGCTTTGCTTTGCTTTGGGATCATGGAACTAATACTACTAATATTCGTTCACACTTTTTTTACAATTTTGATTAATTTTTAATAATTGCTAAGTCACACTTTTTTACAATTTTGATTAATTTCTAATAATTGCTAAGTCACACTTTTTTACAATTTTGATTAATTTTTAATAATTTCTAAGTCACACTTTTTTTACAATTTTGATTAATTTTAAAGTTGTTGTTCATCATTCTTTGGAGTTCATGTTGGAAATCCCCTTTTTTTTTGTGTGTGTGTGTGTGTTTTTTTTTTCCTTAATGGAAGAAGCCTCAACTTGGGTTCCTCGAATCATCCCGTGGCATTCAAACACCGCCCACTTTCTTTCAAACTTTAGGGTGGGACCTTGTAACCGCACTTGCCGGAAACCTTTTGTTTGGTAGTAGTAGTGTCAATCCCCCAAGGGAATGAAAAGAATTACTAGATGGGTTCTTTTTCAATTTAATTCACAAAGAAACTTCCAACTCCCCATTCTTTTGTCTATGAATGAGTTTTTCATTATTATTATTATTTTTGGGCTCCCGATTCTTTTGTCTATGAATGATTATTATTATTATTATTATTATTTTAAAGTTTTAGGGTTTTTAATAATTTTTAAAAAAATTTATAATAATTTTAAATTTTTAAAAAAAAATTGGCTATGCTTTAACTACTACTTCTTATGGATGGGTTCCCATCCCGGTCTTTTTTTTATTATTATTTTTTAAAAAATAAATAAAATAAAATAAAATATATACATGGTTTTTCTTCTAAAGAAAACAAAATCAAAGCTTGACTCAAATAGGTTATACTTAGGTCTACAACATGACAATGATGATGAAGAAGATGATGAAATGATGATGATGATGGTGGAGAAGACATAGATGATGATGATGGTGATGAAGAAGAAGAAGAAGAAGAAGACTCATGATGATGATGATGATGATGGAGAAGACATAAATGATGGTGGTGATGATGAAGAAGAAGAAGACTCATGGTGGTGGTGGTGGTGGTGGTGGTGATGAAGAGGAAGAAGAGGCCTCAGGAAGAAGAAGAGGATGATTGATGATGATGAGGAAGAAGAGGTCGCATGAAGAAATGAATGATGGTGATGAAGAAGAGGGAGAGGTGATCATGATGATGGTGGTGAAGAAGAAGAAGAAGATGATGACGACAATGGTGATGAAGAACAAGATGCTGATGGTAATGAGGAAGAGGAAGGATGTGATCATGATGATGGTGATGACGGTGGTGAAGAAGAAGATGATGACGACTATGGTGATGAAGAACAAGATGATGATGGTGATGAAGAACAAGTTGATGATGGTGATGAAGAAAAAGATGGCAACAATTAAGGAGAAGAAGAAGCAGCAGCAGCAGCAGCAGCCGAAACTGGGAGCAAAAAGAATGGGGAGCTTGGTTGGTTGAGGACCCACCGCCACGAAGATCCGGAGCTGCAACCAACGTGGTGGGAAAAGCAGGGAACCAGCCGCAACAAAAAACATGGCAGATTGAGTGGGAAGCAGCTCCAGACTAACTTACTAAAATTCACGGAGGACGACGCTGGATCAGATTCACACACGCACTGTAGCCGCCAGGAGGACAACCATGAATGCCTATTCTTCAGGAGAAAAAAAGAAAAAAGCACAACCCATTGCGAGTTGTGACAAATCTATTGCGGACCCCACTCTTGTTTTCTTTCCCCTCTCTCTCTCTCTCTTTCAATCATGCTTTCCCGATGCGCAGTAAAACCTGCAAGCACAAACAAAACACAGTGGCAACAGAAAACCCACCAAAAACAAAACCACACGCACACACAAACAGAGACAAACACCAGCGCAAGTGTCTGTCTAACCAACAGCAGGAAAAAACTTGCACCTGAAGCAAGCGTCAGAAAACATCGTCCTCCTCCTGCTCCTATTGCCCACTCCTTTCTCAAACAAGCAGCGATTTCTGAGTAGCTTTAGTATCTGTGGTTTGTCTCTGTGTGTGTGTGTGTGTGTGTGTTCTGGGGCTTGCTAGCCAGTAAAACCAACAACAAACTGTGATTGCTTGTGTCAGTGAATTGTGATGCAACTCATCAGTGAACTTGGTTTTGTAGTAGTGGTTTCTTCTCTCCGGACCAAAAAGAAAACACTAGTGAAGAAGAAGAAGCTCATCACTTGGCTCATTGCCCAGCTGCAGCTGTTGTTGCTTTCTTATAACAAATTTGAGCTCACCCATGGACAGAAGGCAGCTTGGTTCTATCCCCTCAATCCCAACAACTGTTACAGTGCGCCTTGTGCTGGTGACTCTCACTCTCCAGAGCTTCATTCCAGGTAAAGACAATTCTCCTCCTGTCCTTTGTCTCTGAAAGATTTGCTACTGGACTTGCAGCAGAGAGAGAGACGCAGACACAAAGAGACAGACAGACAGACAGACAGAGACGAGCTTGATGAGCTTTATCAGAAATGCTTTCAGCTGCTGCTGCTGCTGATGCATTCAGCTTTGCAGGTAGGTTGGCATTATCGACTGTGGTGGGATTTCTTTCTTTTCTGCAGGAATTGGAGCAGCGAGAACTTTCACATTTGCGAATGGTTGTAGCAGCGATGTGTGGGTGGGGACGCAACCGAATGGCGGAATTCCGATCTTGGCGGAAGGAGGATTTGCATTGGCAGCAGGAGAGACGACGTCGTTGGTGGCGGAAGAAGGATGGGGAGGACGCTTCTGGGGTCGCACTGGCTGCACTTTCGATGCCGATGGAATCGGCAGCTGCGAGACTGGCGATTGTGGCGGTCTTCTCAGGTGTGCGGGTGCAGGAGGCGATCCTCCTGCCTCTTTGGCGGAGTTCACCCTCAACGGCGCCAATGGAGACGACTTCTATGACGTGAGCTTGGTGGATGGCTACAACTTGGAGATCAGAATTAGTCCCAGTGGCGGCAATGGCACTTGCGGCAGCCCTGGATGCACTAGTAACCTCAATCCCCAGTGCCCCGAGGCCCTCCAGGTTTGTAGTAGTTCTTGTTCTCCTTGTTCTTGTTCTTGTTCTTGTTCTTCTGATTCTCCTTGTTCTTGTTCTTCCGATTCTCCTTGTTCTTGTTCTTCTTCACTTCTTTTCCCAAATGCAGTCTGGGTAGTCAGCAGATTGAGGATTTTTTCTCTCCTTGCTTTCATTCTTCGGTTCTGAGGAGTTGGGTATCTTTCTGGGAGAGAAAGACAATGGTGTGAGAGTTCTATGGTACCTCAGAGGCAGTTTTTTGAATCCAGTTTTGGGCAAAACCCAAGCAGGTCCTGCAAAGAGCCTTAAACCCTAAAAGATCTTATTGAAGTTTTTTGCATCATGGGCAGTCCCAAAGAACATGCCAGAACCAGATTTCATGTCAGAAGAAGAAGCAGTGTTGAATGAATACACTTGGGCTCTAGTGATCTTCTTTATCAAATGGATCGACACAGAAATTCTGGGATTTGCTCTATGGATGGAATGTCTTTCCTCAATGTAAAAGAAATAATCCTGGGTGGGATTGATCTTCATTGTCTCAGAAATCCTGAGATCTTTTTATAGATCTAAGTCTGGGTGTTTGTTATATTCTATGGCCCATCTCAGGTGTTGAGTGGAGGCACAGTGGTAGCATGCAAGAGTGCCTGTGCAGCTTTTGGAAGTCCACAATACTGTTGCACAGATGCATATGGCTCACCCACCACTTGTCCTCCAACAACATACTCGAAAGTTTTCAAATCCGCATGCCCAACTGCATACAGTTATGCATATGATGATGCCAGTAGCACCTTCACATGCACAGGAGCTGACTACAAAATTAGCTTCTGCACAAGTGGTAACCTTTTCAATCCCTCCATAGACTACATCCGTTTTTGTTTTGCTGACAATACTTAGTTCTGAGTGTGATTTCTGTCTGTAAAGCACATATGCTTTGTCCTTACCATCAAAGGACTTGGTGAAGCAGACAAGTTAGACAACAATTTTGCATTTGAGAATTCTCTAAAACCATTCATGTATTTGAGAATAGTTCATCCAATAGTAAGATTTGATAGAAACAGACAGTTTGGAACTGCCCATTTAGCACAAATGTTCACCAAGGTCATTGTTGTTTGGATCAATTCATGAAATTTTAAAGGAACAACGAATTTAATTTTTTCTCTTTGCAACCACCTGAGAGTTGTCACTGGTAGTGAGATTGCTGCCAAGCTCTGGAGTCAAGCATGCACTAAAAATTACACGCTAGACCCAAACTAAACCTGATGTAGATCAACAGTCTGGAACCAGCCATTTTGGGCAGAATGTTTTCATCATGGTTAATTGCCATTTTATGCATTTAGAAGATCAACACTAATGAAGTATTTGTTTGTTTGCAAACCCAGGATCCCCATCAAGTTCTGGAGGTGGAGGTGGTTCTCAGTCTCCACCCCCACCTGGAACTGGCATCTTATCCCCTCCGTCAAGCTCAGCAGCTGAGAAACTGGTGCAATCTCTCATCACCCATATGCTCAACAGCTTCATATGTGCCACGGCCATCATCAGCCTTCTGATTCAGTGTAAGAAAAGCCTGCACCACTAATTCCCCAGATATTTTGAGAATTTCGAGCTATTCAATCTACGATATTTGCAGCAAACCATCTTTCAAAGAATGAAAGTCCCAATGATCATTATCATGGGAATGCAGTGAATGGGTTTTGGAGAGACAGCAGATTACTGGCTGATGGGAATGGAGCGAGTTATTTTTGGCTTAGGAGACAACAACTAAACAATAATCTCTATTGATATTCCAGATGTTTTCTTCGGATGGGTTTTGAATACCAGATAGTTACTCCTTTCTTCTTACTTTGAAGTTGCGGTTTTTTTTGTTTTTTTGCAGAGAGAAGCTCCATACACTAAATATTAAAATACCAAGCTAAAATTATGTTGCCTTTTATGCAAGGAGGGCAAGCATACATACATCCAAACCCGAAATCCTTCAATTGGAGAAAGTGACAAAAAGGGTTGGCACACACACCCACCATTCAGTTGTGGGACCTCACATCTCAACACATACTTGGTCAAATAGTTGCAAAATTAGTATTAAGTATCAAAAGGTTTGTTTAGATCAAAAGGGTTAGGGTTTCGATTACTTGCGGGGGTTTTATTTCAGAGATCAGCAGCAATGCTCCAAATGTCTCCAAGAATGACATTTGGATTGCCAGATCAAAAGGATTAAAGAATGGGTTAATCAGCATGATTAATCATGAGGCTCCTCTCATACTAAAAAATGGCCACAATGTAGTTCGGTGTACCTATTGCCTTGTTCTAGGCCCCTTCTTTTTGCAAATGCTTTGGGACCCTCAACCCTTCACATATATTACAAGAAGAAATGGGTTTTATTGTGGCAAAATTTGCAAATTACTGAAGGGAACAAACAGCAGACTGAGGAATACTCTCTAAAGGGTTTTTAGAAGAAAAAAAACAATCAATATACTCATCTATGTTTGTCACTTATCTTCATTAATTGTAAAACCATTGGGCAAGTTTCAAAACTTCATTTTAAAGGAAAAATATATCGCTATGTTTGGTTGCATTTAGATGTCGCTATATTTATTTTTCCATTTGATGAAAATATGTATTGTGTTAACTTTGTAAAATAAAATTGTGTTCCAATTTAGTTTTTGAATTGAAGTTTCTTATGGAAAAAAGGGTTTATAAGTGTTAAGAATTTGTTATGTATATTATTGATGAAAAAGGAACAAAATGCCTTTGCTAATCGATGATTTTTTTTTTTGTTGGAATGTTTTGCTATTTAGTGAAAAAAATCTTGGGAAAAATAAAATATTATGTCACAATTTCTCTTTTTCTATAAAAAGCATTTGCAAAAATCCCCACAATTGCCTACAATATGAAAGGGTGCTTAAGATTTCCTACTTTCATATTTTGAATATTGCCAAATTTGGCTAAGTATAATTCTAGACAATTGCCACTTTAGCAACATTAAAAATAAATAAATAAGTCATTGTCCCTAATCCTTTCAAATTTATTTGAGAGCCTTTCAAACATGTTTGAGATTTTTCATTTTTCCCCACATATATTCACATGGTAAACTTTTTTAAAAGGGTAAATACATTTGTTTACCTTTTATTTTGTAAAAAGGGTAAATGATGGTCTTTAAACCCTTACCCAAACTGAAATTTTTGAGTAACCTATATACCCTTACTCGGATTTTAATTTTTTAAAAAACCTATATACCCTTACTTGGATTTTAATTTTTTAAAAAACCTATATACCTTTTATCGAGCTGATAAATGTTTTTGAAATTTTTCACATACTCTTACCTAGCTGATATATTAAAATCAATATACCCACCCATTAACACTAACTAATTTCTTCCCTTCAACATATGATATAGAGAGATGGGTGATCAATAACTAAATAAATAAATAAATAAATAAGTGATCACTCTCCTTTCTTAGAAGGTGACAAATTGGACTAAATTTGGACTAAATATAATGATAGATAATTTAAACTTTATCGTTTGGCCCAATCATTATGATTGATTGCACAATCAAGACCTTGTGTATTGTCGGGCATTACAAACATGGCCATATTTACCAACCTAAAGTAGTTTTCCATTATTTGATTATAAAAAATTTCATCCAAAATATATTGAAAAGGCCATTTTTAAATTGTTATTGTTTAACATGTTGCAAGTCACTTCAAGAGAACGTGATTTTTCTCACACAAAAAGGTATAACTCATGGCATGATACATTTGTGCGAGTAAACTTTGTGGTTTCATCCATTACAATGAACAATATGTGATATTTATTGTTACGTATATTAAATTAAAATAGCAATTTGATATTAGCTTTAATGGCACATGTAATAAATACATTGGAAGAAAACTCATGACATCATACACATGTTTCATAAATCACAACTCTTTGCAAGAGAAAAATTACATTTTCTTGTATTGTAGTGAATGGTTTATAGAACATGACCCATTTATCAATAGGCATTCCTCATCTAGACCTCATTATACACAAAGCAAATTTGGTTCAATGTTGTCATGTTCTTAAAAAGGAACCATTGATTTTGGCTTTTATTTTTTTTATGAAACATTCATTTAACATGTGTTTTGGTCATTTGATTTGGTCTTGAGACTTGTTTTTTAGATTTTAAAACTTTTAATTTTGATCATTTTTATTAAATTTTCAGGATAGGTTTAGTTTGAAAACTAGGTCCAATTCCATCTCCCTTACACATAATAAAACATAATTTTTTTGGGTGTAATATTAGTTTGTTTCACTAGTTCACATAATTCAAAATAAAGATTATAGAATATTAATTATGTACAACTAATCAAAACCAATAACTTGCTTAAAATGTATCAAGTTTATATATTTTTAAAATAAAGTTGTATTTAGTATTCACCTACCTCGAGAACTTGGACTTATCTACCTTATCAAAAGAAGGTAGCACCTCTAGTTCTAATTCAATTTTGAAAAGAGGCCACTTGTTTGGTGAGGTTCCAATGGTGATTTCAACAAGACTTGAAACCTTTGGTTTGGATACTTTAAACTTGACCTATAGCCTAGACTTAAACACGCCTAATTTCTAAAACCTACCAACATTTGTCTGGTTTAAGCTATTATAAAAATCATCTAAGTCTCTCTATGGTAATGATGGTTTATTTAGGTTCTAATCCTCTTAGCAAGGTTTAATTGAAGTTCCATATACATCTTTATAGTTGCCACTCTCAACACTATTATGAAGCATGTTTTATCCATTGCCTTTTGTGATTAGATGTCAATTTGGTAAGCTATTCAAAGTACAAGTTTCTAAATCATATTAAAAGTTTGGAAAAATGGTGTAGGTATGAATGTAACAATTTGATGTTCTTTTAAAATTTAGGTTTCATTGATTTCAAGTAATTTACGTTTTGTGAGGTAGTTTTGAATGCTCTTATAAGTAAATGTTCATGAATCATTTTAAATGTTTGCTTAAAGTACCAATGGTTGGTCAAGTCCAACAAGTTACATAGGTACAACTATATATAAGTTCAAGTTCTTTTGGAATTGTTATGTCCATTGAATTCAAAGTGTATATGTGCTTTGTGTGTAATAATTCTAAATGTTGTCAAATTTGTAGTTTTTGGTTGAATCATATTATTTGTGGTTTGTAGGAAAATTCAATGGCATATTCATGGAACAAATGGTCCAAGTACAAGTGTAGCAACTCAATTCTTATTGAAATGTTTCTATCCATGGAATTCAAGGTGGTCCCATTTAATTTGTGAAGTAGTTTTGAATATTTTCAAAAGTATATGTTCATGAATGCTTCTTTGGAAAACTTTTTAGTTGTGACTAATGGAACTAATAGTACGTGATCTTGTTGTAAACAAATCCTTGGAAATTTTATGCCCACTAATTTCAAGGTGTTAGTGCTTAGTGCTTTCAAAATCATATTTTATTGAATCATGAATTTTTTTGGGAATGCTTGATTTCATGGTGATTAATGATTTGTGTGGCAATTATACATTGTGCTTTCAAGATTATATTTCGTTAAAGATCATAAGGATTGTTCACTTGGAATAACTATAGGTGGTCATTGATTAGGTGGGTTAAGTATAAGTGGTAAAAGCTCTAGTCATTTTATCAATTTTGTCCAATAAACTAAATGTGTTTGCCTTAACTTGAAGTAGCGAGGATTTTTTCGAAGTGTAAATATTGAATCATAATGGATGATTGTTTGGGAGGATTGATTGGTGCTTATGAAACATGTGATACCTTGGTACAAGTGTTTAGGGTCAATTTTTTAAAATCTTTTATTTGCTAATGTTAAGGTGTTTTAAAAAAATGGAAATAATTTTGATTATTTTTAATTGTGTGCATTAGGTGAATTATATTCACTAGATGCTTTGAAATTATGGGTGGTGTTAATCAACTAGGAAATGGTTGAGTACAATTGGTAAAAGATCTTTCCTCTTTTAATATATTATCCATTGAGGTAAAGGTTTGCTTCTAATGTGAGACATACTTGGAATGTTATGAAAACTATATGAATGTTTTAAATTAGATTAAATGTGTGTACAACTTGAAAATTGTCATTAGTGGTTAAGAAGTAAGTGGCACTTAGGGGTACGAATTGAGTGGTATTCAAGGATTAAATATTTTATTAATCTAAAGTTCATTGATCAGGAACATGTGAATATGGGGTTTCAAGTGTGATTAAAAATACAAATAGTAAGTTTGTGGCTTATTCCAAAAACCTTTTTTTACTTTCTTGTATGTGTCTTTGTGTATCAAATGTTTTGTGTTATTTTAGATGTTTGTGCTTATTGCATAGTAACTCACAACATGTGGTGCAATTTTTTTTTATAACTTGAATTTTTAGTCTTGTTCAAGGTGAAGCACCTTGATGTTCTACAAAACTAACACTTCTAATGCAAAAATGAATATGACATATCAATGTGTAATTCATGTGACCATTTGAGTTGTTTGTTCTCTATATAAGTTCATTCATAGAACTAAGTGCTTGTACTATAACAAGATGTTTGTAGTGGGCATCCATTGTTCGTTTGAATTTGTTTGGTTTATGATTTAGGTATTTCAAAATCAAATCACATGGCTGGAAGGAGAGGACTTGGTTCAATTCATGATTAATTACAAATAATTTTGTGGTCTTCCAACAACCCATGGAATGATTGACATTACATATATTCACATTCTCAAATCAAAGGTGCAATGTGTAGTTGACTATTTCTCATACAAGCCCAAATCCTACAACATGTTAAAGTTGTAGTTGATTGAAAAAAGAAGTTCAAAGATACATTTGTTTGGATGCCGAGGTTGATGAACAATGTTCACATTTTGTGCATTAGAAAACTATTCATGAAGATTTGTTTTGAATTAATGGATCATTATGAATGCAACATCAAACCTTACATAATAAGTGATAAATGATATCATTTACTACCTTGGTTGATGATTCCCCATAAATAGGGAAATGTTCACCACACTATTTTAGAATCCTTGTTTACTAGAAACTATTTAGGTGGAGAAATGTTGTTGAGAACTTTTTTGGGATTTATAAAAAAAAATTAGAGAATTAATGTTGAAGACTAGCCATCATGTGATGTTTTTGCCAAAAGTTACCTTGTTATTACATCCTTTACATGTGATCCTTCATATATCGGACTTGGACATAAACAATTTAATGATGTAGCTAGAGTTTGAAAACATTAACATAAATCATCGTCCTATAGGTTGAAGAGAATTAAGTGAACATGGGAGTATTGTAAAGCATGGAATTGAAACTAGAATTAAATTACAAGGTTTGGAACATTTAGGAATATATCAACACATACTTTTGGAATAATATTTTAGAAATAAGCCACATTTGTGGACTATCTTTTTCATGTCTTCAATTTCAATCTATGTAGCATTGAGAAGATCATGACTCCCACCATTGCCTTGTTACTCCTATCAATTGTTTTAATAATTGGTGAAAAAAATTATTTCATTTTTTTAAAATTCTTATATTTCCAAGTGTAGTTGGCATTCATGTTAGTTTTTCTTATTGTTGGTTGAAATTGCAAAGTTGGAATGTTTGACAAGTTGACAAAGGGTGTTTCAGAGTGATAAATACTTAAAAAAAAATTGTCCAAGTTTATCACATTCACATGAATAGAAATTATTTCATTGTTGTCACTTGCGTGTTCATTTGCCACATAATCGCCACCAAGAATCTTTTGCATGAATGTTCATCGTGGCTGTGCCGAATCTTGATCTTCTTGTATATATGGTTTCAATATTGGTGTAGTGTAGTTCCTATCTCCATATGTTTGTAAGTCTTGAACATGAAATGGAATGTTGCTGTTCTGTTCTCCTTGAAACACTTTTATTGCCCCATAATAATCTTGATTGAATTGTTTTGGTAAGTGTAACTTCTCACATTCATTAATGAGATGTTCTTAGAAAGAAATATTGTGGTTAGTCCCTTTGTGGTAGTTTGCAATTTTCTTGTAATTTGAATGCAAGCCATGCCATTTATCCTCGCACACCTTGCCATTCCATGGTGACTATGTGTTGATCATGTTTTGAAGCTTGTCTGCAATCTTGGTCCATCATTCTACGTGTTTGCACTTGATGAGTGTAAACATTTCATTGTGTTGCCAATTGATATTGCATTGTTGAGTTTTGTTGATGTTGTAGGATCCTCCTTTGCAACACTTGCCTTTTCTAGCAAAACTTGTGTTTTTGCATTCATCACGAAAATTAATTCGATTAAACTTGTTGCTTATAAGTGATTGCAAGAAGAAGATGCAAAAGAAAGATGGGAAAGATGTAGAAGAGAAATGAGGAGATGCAACAAAAAGATGCAAAAATGTGAAGATGATCTGGAAGAGAGATGCGAAAGATGATCCAGAAGAGAGATGTAATGTGTAGATGTTGAGAATAGACGAATGTATTGATTTTTACCAACACTTCTATCACTCTGTGTGAACGTACCTTAAGTTTGGCAGTTTAGGGTTTCCATTAAACAATCTAACCCTTGATTTTAGGACCGAGCTTGGCATTTTAGGGTTTCCCTGCTTCATCGTCTCTCTTCTTTGCGCGTTGACGAGGGAGAGGAGAGAGACAGAGTGCCCGTGTGTTTTGTCCCTGTGTGCGCACGTAGAGGAGGAGCGATGACGCTGTTCCATTTCATCAACTGCGCGGCGCTCACTTTCGGGCCTCATGCCGTCTACTACAAAGCGACTCCGTTGTATGTTGTTCTTTGCCATTTTGGGTTTGTTTGTTCTTGTGGGTTTTCCTTTCCCTTCGCGATCTGCTTCTGCGGTGTCAATCTCGATGGTTGGTTGGTTGGTTTGTTCCACCATTTCAGCACCTTCAAATGCTCTTGTTCATCTTCTTCTTGCCTTTTTTGAGTTTCTCCGTTTTCATTCCCCCCAACCCCCGTCCTTGATCCGCTTCTTTAACCCCCACGTTGGAAAACTTAATTTGTTGTTGTGTTTCAACTTTCAGCACCTTTGGATGCTTTTGTTTTTCTTCCTCGGTATAGGCATGCCTTTGACCGCGAAATACCCATTCCTCCCCCCCATACGATGATAACCTTATATGTTTGAGGCTGCCGTATTTTTCTTTGAGCTTCTGGTAACTGATGGATGCCCGCATGTGGATTCAATGCTGTGGAATGCACAAACTTATTAGCTTTTGCAGCTTTTCCTTTTTATGCAAGTGTTGTTTTAGGTCATTAGGTCTTAAAGGATGGGATTCAATGAACCAGTCTGCATATATCATGGATGATCCATCTTTGGAATCTTGCTATATTTTTGCACTGTTGCTGAATTTCACACACATGTGTTTAGATTGCATGCTTCAAGATTGGCCAAAGATTGTATCAGAGATTTGTTTTCTAGAATTGCTGTTAGAGATAAGATTTGAAGATTTGTGGGGATTGGCAGGTCGGAATATGATACAGCAGGGACATGTATAAAAGCTGCTATAGTTTATCTGGGCACTACACTTATTAAGGTATTGTTTTTTTGCCTTGTTATTCTTTACAATTTCTTTCTGAGCTCCTATGCAAGCATCTTTTGTGTAATGTTCCTATGCAACTGGATTGAAAATTTTCCTTTTGAATGTGCAGTTGGTATGTCTAGCAACATTCCTTCAAGTGTCCGAAAATGATAGCTTCGATCTCTCCCAGGTTCTGCTCCTTGTTGACATTTGTTTATGCACTTAGGTCAACACTTACTTCCTGGTTTTTTGGTTATGAGGCATTTCCTATGCTAGCTAAACAATGCTTACATTGTATACTTTTTATTGAATTTATGAGAGTTCAGCCCTAGATAGATCAAGCTTGTCTGCAAAGCATTTGATGATAATAATGTGGTAATAAATATGACTGTACCATGTTGGTGATTTACTAGAACCAGATGGACTGGATTATTGTATAAATGTTGTGTTGTATCTGTTTTGCAGGAGCTGTTGAAAGCATTGATAGGGTTTTTGGATGTGGCTGGGCTTTACTTTGCCCTGACACAGCTGACCTACCGGAACATCTCACAAAACCACAAATTTCAAGCGGTTGGACTAGGTGTGGAAACCAATCTTTAACTTGTATCATTCTGGATCAAATTGTTGACATTATCACTTTAAGCAGAAAAGCACTATTGTAGTGTTCGTGAGGGACAGGCTATCAAACTTTTGGTGCACTTTTGGAGCATGTGAGTGGAATATCCCATATGATGGGAGATTAGTTGATCATAAAACTTTTACTGAAAATTTATCTGTCTATGACTACACTCATTCTTGTTGAGTTTACTGACAAAATGGTCATCTTCAAAAGTGCTTTTGTGGAGTTTTCTCTGCAATCTTGTAGGTAGAAATTTCTTCTCCTTAGTACACCAGAGATGTTTAGTTGGAAGCCTGATATGAAAACTGAATCCTGATGCTGATAAAGTGACTGGTGCTATGCTTTGAGTTTCATACTGACAAAGTATTTTCTTTCTGAAGTGTTCTGTGCTTTTTCTTAGCTTGTTGGGATGGGTGTGATAGGATGGGCCTTTGCAGATGCACTACTCCACAGGCTGGCTCCTTTGTGGGTTGGAGCCCGAGGTCTCGAATTCACCTGGGAATATCTTCTCCAAGGCGTTGAATCAAATGCAAATCTGGTTTTTGTTCTCATCTCTCTGTCCCATAGAGATTTTTCAATTCTTGCATGTTTAGATTCGCTTTCCTGATAATCTGTTAAACTGTCTGTAAATGTTGATTACTCTAGCTGCCAATTTACAGGGTGGGACTTGAAGACTGGTAGTCCTTATATCTTTCATCTCATATGCAGGTACTGACAATTTCATTGGCTGCATTGGGATCACTACTATGGTTAAGGAAGAGTAAACCACCCACTGTTGTTCCAATTATCTATGCGAGTGCTGCTATTGTGGCAACTATGCCATCTATCACCAGGTCTCCATCTCCTTGTCTTCATCTTTGACGTGTAGTAGTGCAATGGACCTTGTGAATTTGTACTGTGCTAAAAAGAGGAGAAAGACTATCTTCATACTAAGAGCTGCTAAACTGACTGTATTGGGGTTTGTGAATTGGCAAATGATTGGGACAGCTATTTGCGGAGAGGATTGGCTTGGGATTTTTCCAAGGTGGTTATGTTTGAGCTCTCAGCATCACTGCTGATGGCCTTTGTTACGTGGCGTCTTTTTAGTGCTTGCCAAAGACCCTCTTTATAACACTCATCTTAACTGATTTGGGAGCTCTCAGCATCACATGGCCTTTGTTATGTGGTGTCTTTTAAGTGCTTGCCAAAGACCCTCATGACACCCATCTTAACTGATTTGGGCACTTACCAGTGCAGTGCAACCTGGACCTCTTTTTCCTCACTCTACTTACAGTCAATTACAGATGACCTTATTTGCAATTTGAGCTTTCCAGGACACAAATATGTACACACAGATCTGAACTCTTTTCCCATACTGGGTCCAGCAGTCAGTGACAGGAAAAGGAGCAGTGACTGACCTTATGTAGATGGGGGCAGTGATGTGGTTACATCATCTTTCAAATTGACTTAGTTGATAAAGTTCTTTTTGGTTCTTCACTGGAGCAAGGAGCAGTAGGGAGGGATTTGTGGGTTGTTTGAGGTTACTGAAGTAGTCATTTGCGAAGTTATTCAAGTAGTCATTTGCCAAGCCAATTGTTTATCTCATTCAGGTTTAGATGTGTACAACTGGTAGGGGAACAATAATTCATTGAGTTATGCAAGGATTGAAGTGTTTTGAGTCCAGACATTACTTTTACATACCCTTAAGAAAGATCCGTGAAGAGATTATCACACGCATTGCACCCTGGAATATGAGATATTTCCATACATTGCCAACAAAACCTGCATGTGAAATCAGTTCACAAAAAAACCACCCATCCATTGTGATTTTCACTCTCACAGATATTTTTCTCTGAGAGAAGAGGTCACATGAACTCCCTGTCTGTTCAAATTGGTTGATAAGTACAGACCAGCCAGAACCAATGAAAGAAAATGTATTCAGGTCACCCTTGCAACTAACCTACACTCTGTAAAACCCTACATACACATCTGATAGCCACTGGAATTGTGGGACTCATTGGCAGGTCCACAAAAGGGAGAAGAACTGCCAAGTCCTCAATCTACTGCAGTTCTGATCACTTTTCTGGAGCCAAATTCCACAAAGCCCTACAGTACTACGAGACCAGCTACCAGATTAATCCCATAGCCAACCCTAATAAGGTAACTTGACTTTTCTGTCCGGTCAGGAACCTAATTCTCATGGTTGATCCAATAGACCATCTTTTTCTGCTTGACTGTTTGTCATCAGATAATGAACAGGATGTCTCCCCACACTCTAATTGCCCAGGTCACAGAACCCTCAATCTTCTCAGGTACTAGAGCTCAACGCATTATCCCCGGCCATTCTCAGTATGTACAAAACTTACATTGCCAAGACAAGAGGCTTGCATGCCCAAATTGTCAAGGTCTCAGTGCACAAATTCCTATTCTTGTCAAGGTACACACTACACACCTGAATCTATGGAGGATTACTTAACCCTTGCCATGCACATTTCCATTGTTGAGGTCTCATCTTCTGGAATGAAGTTGATCCAAAGGACAGGGAGCAAGGTGAAGAGTGCTTGCATAAAGATGCCAAGAGGGAGCCCTGTGAAAGAGGTTGAAGAGATGCGGAGGTATGATGCAAGACCTACTCCAAAGTAGGCACTTGCTGTGCAAGCAAGACAGTGAGCTGACATGAAAAATGCAAAAAGGGAGCCCTCATTGCCTGGAGGACAAAGCCTTGCCAACAACACCAGAAAGGGCAGGACTTTGAACTGGCCAATTGCATCCACAAAGGCTGAAGCTCCGAGAACAAAATACTTGTCTGGAACACCCATCTGCAAGTTCACCCGATTCACGAGAATAATATCTGACAGCATACAAATGGCGAGGAGTATTTGAACAGAACCAAACATCTTGCGCAAGGGGACTTTCTTGAGAGATTTGTTGTAGATAATACTCCCTGCCAGAAGGCCCATCTGCCCAACCACTCTTGCAAGCCCAACGACTGAAGAACTGAGACCCAAATGTTGAGTTTGATAAAAGAAAATGGAGCTCCCTAAGCTTGGAATAATTGCATAGGATGATAGAAACCATATGAGAGGTCTACCAATTTCTGGGTTCCGAAGCAAGTCCCCAAGTGTTGAGACCTGTTGCTGCATGCTTGACAATATTGATGTTCCATCTGCATTGGTACTGGAAATCTTGAGCATAGCTTTGACTCTTGCCTGCCATCTGAGAAACATTTTCAATTTGGGAACCCTCACCTGTGGTGACAAGTCTTGCGTGGGAGAGTCCAGGTCTACTGTGGTATAACCTGTCCTTGAGTAGATCCTTCGTTTCTGCGACTTTTGGCGAACTAAGAGTCCATGTTGTTGCTTTGCAAACATAACTGGTAAGTCATCTGCCTCAATTTTGGGATGCCTGAGACCAAAAGACCCCTCCTTTACTGAAACACACACCAGCAGTTGTGCGCCCACAAGCATGATGAATAGACAAAACATGGCTCCAAACCCAATTTTTTGGAGGGCATAACCCCCCATCAAGTTTCCCACAAGCCCACCTGATGCTAGCGCTAGCCATGCCAATGACTGCAACTCCCCTGCTCATAACACCAGAGAGTTTTGTGTTCAGAATACAGCAGACACACTTCTGATAGAGAATGCCAAATGATTCTGTTGAATACAGAAGATGAGATTTTTGGTTTGTATGGCATCATCTAATGAAGTCACTTCCCTTTCAAAGAAGGAAATACAATTATTCAAGGCAATCCTCAACAGGTAGGTCATCTAGAGCCCATTTTTAGATGTCCAACTTACTCACCTTGTTGAGCACCTTTTTTCTTCTTTCCAGCTTCAGCCACTAGGGCATCATTCATAACTTCGGAAATGGCAGCTCCCATGTTGCTGAGAGTGAGAATAAAGGTCAAAACTACTACTGATGATGACACCCCTGGATGCACAACTATTGCCCCCCATGAAAGCATTTGAAGTGCTCCTGCCAAACCAATTGGCACAATGCATTTTTATTATCTCCCAAGTTAATCACTTTCGGTTTCCACTCCACTACATATAGAATACAAAAAAGGGAGCCTGAATCAATGCAAAATCTTACCAGCAAAAATGAGATACGGAACACGATGAGCTCCTCCAATGAAAACAGAATCCGATATGATGCCATATATGGGCTTTGCCACCATTGGAAGATTCGCTGTCGACATCAGGAATTGCATCATACCTGGTGCCACCTGTCATCACATACAAGTCTTTCTGTTCATCAAGAGATGCAGCAGCTATACATATTCCAAGAATCAAACAGACCACTATTCCCTTCATATTATATATATAGAGAAGGAAACTCACAAAGCTTTTAGACAAAGATGGGAGGCAAAAGCTGTCAATCTTGGAAAAATTTTGCAAGCACTTTCTGGGTTTACATTAACACAATGAGCTAATAATTGGACCAAGCATGCATAGAAGTTTTCTCAGGGAACCATAGAATAGTCCGTCTGGTCCAACCCACACAAGTAGAAGGATCAAGAACTGAGAAACAGCAGATGCTTATGAACCCATCGAGTGGCAGACTCTAGTCCTGAAGAATTTGCACAATCTCTGCAAGCTGAGTTTGTAAGCCCAAAGACTGGGTATGTGTATGTATGTTCATGACTTGTGAAGAAGGCCAGAGCCATTCATGAGGGAAAACTTTGCCCTGGCAAAAAAGGTTTAGTCACTGAGGTTGTGTGGATTTAGGTGTTACATCACAGCAAGAGACAAGAACCCTACCTGGAGTGTTAAGCTTTTTTGTTACTGAGTTTTTTTGAATTTGGGTAGTATAGCACAGCAAAAGTATATCAAGGAAGCCTACCTGCAGTGTGTCTTTGTAATAGTAGGACATAGCCAACCAAGGGAAGCAGCGAAATCCTTGAGTGCAATAACCCATGATCACCATAACCATGAAAGATGTGCCATAGGTCTTGCTCAATCTCTCCAGCCACCGGAAGACAGCAAGACTCTGAGCCTTTTCCTTCACCTGAGAGGGTAACAACAACCCTCTCTTGATCTTCTTCAAAACAACAACTCGGTTCACCAGAAAAGCTCGAGCTAAGTCCCGCAAGAATCGTGGCTCACTAGGAGCCAAAGGAGGAGCTTGGTGGTTCTTGCAAAAATCCATGGTAAGAGAAGCAGCACGGGGGGGCAGCGATGATCTCCCATGGCTGGTGTATCCGTCATCCTCTCGCAAATCGAGAAATTCGACGTATCTTTCATTCTGCTCTCTCCCCCCACTTCGCTTCTGTCTGCTTCGGATTCTCACTTCAGCTCTCCCTTGTGCATCTTCCCGAGTTTTCTTCTGCAAAGAAGAAGAAGAAGAAGAACGGTCTCTGGTTGAGATTCTCAGGGGTTTTCCTCTGTTGGGTGTTTGCAGATTGGCAAGCCAGTAGTCAAACGGGATCGAGGAGTATTGCAGCGATCTCCATATCAGAGCTACCTGCGCAAGAATCCTCGCATCCCAGTAGTGTTGTTGCAAATGTTTCTGTACGAGGAGAGGAGTCTGGATTGGGTTCTCCTGTCCATCGTCTCCTCGAAAGAGAGATTCCTCACCACCATGGGAGCGCTTTAGGGCTCGAGTTGTGGTGTTGGCGGTCCTCGCCTCTTTACTAGAAGAATCCCATGTCCTCTGCGACAGAGGCAGGAACGACGGACCTCCTCCTTTCAAGAGCAGATGGACTCTTCTACTACCGCCTCCAGCAGCCTTCGTGCTGCTGCTGCGGAGGTGGTGGTGGAGGAAGAACTTGGCTTCTCCACTAACAAAATTTCTTGAGTCTTTTGCGATCTCAAACTTCCGACAAAGTGTTATACAATGCATTGAATCAAATCCCTCACATGCACAGCTCTACTCTCTTTTCTGTGTCTCTGAATTGCAATTCCGCTCCTTGTCGAACTAAGTCTCTCTTACTGTGAGCTCCGGAGTACGCGATCACACACGCACACAGAGGGTATTGCCAAGAGGCAGAGCAAGTGCAAGCGCGAGAGAAAAAAGGAGAGAACGCTGGAGAGAGAGCCTGAAAGAATCCCACAAACTTCCTGATCTCAGTCAGTTCAGAACCTTGTACATACCCAGTGCCAAAAAACCGAAAAAACTTCTTCCCTTCTCACAATCTCTCTGTCTGTGTCTTCTGTGCCTCGGCGTGCGTGCGTGCGTGTGCACTCCAAAGAGATTCTTGTCAACTACCCATGCACACGATATGTGACAATCAGCTTTCTTCTCGGTGCGTTTTTGAAACTTAGAAGCCAATTCTTTCTGCCAACTTCGTCCCAAAAAAAAATTGAGAAAAAATCTTAAGAATCTTTCTTTCTTTCTTTCTCCTCTATCTGAAGCTCTGGAGCTCTTCTCTCGCACTGGAGCGTGCGTTTGCTCTCCCTGTGGAGCTGCCTGCAACAGGAGCAGCAGCAGCAGCAGCAGGCGCTTCTTCTTCTTCTTCTTCGTCTCGCGTTCTCCCTCCCGCCGCTATTGTACCAGGAAGGCCTATGACAAATCTACAATAAATGAAGATTTTGTGCCACGATTATTTACCAGGGATGAAGATTCTGTCAATATCCGCTGCTTCTTATTAGATCGTATCCTCTGCCCCCTTCCCCCAGGTTTCTAATCTACAATATATGAAGATTATGCATATGTACGTACTAGTAATGTAGGTTCTACCACTCTCTGCCACGCAAAGCCTTTTCCATTCTTTACTCCTTTGTCAACCACACGAAAGCTCACAAATCTACCATTCTGAAAGATATAGTTCACTCTCAAATCTTCGCCACATACTAGATTTGGAGCTAAGTCGACCCTCATGGTATATGATGATGTCAGGGATGGACAGATGTCAAAATTCATTTTTCCAATCAGCATCCAACACATGGGTTATCATCCCCCAAACCCTCCTAACCCACCAAAAAAGAAAAAAGAAAAAAGAAAAAGAAAAAATTGGCAGCTCTAGTGACCACCCTACCCTTGTTGGCAACTGCAACATTGAATTTCAATATTGAATAATTATTTTATTTTTGAAGATTCTATGCTGAAAATGGACATTGCACAAATATTCTAAAGGATTCTATATTATTTTCCCTTTTCTGTTTTTTTGGGGGGAAAAAAAATTGGGGAACATTTCAACATTTCTGAAAATAATATAATTAGTGTTGAAGCCTGCTAACCTACTATTACTAATACTAGGTAATTGAAATTGAAAGTGAAGAATTAAAAAAGAAGAAGAAGAAGAAATCAAATGAAAGGGAGAAAGAGATTTTTTTATTAAAAAAAATTATGGTCAAATAATATCAAGAAGTCACTAGCCTATAAATTTTGTGGTGGAAAAAAGTTCATAAAAAATGAATTTATGTTCAAGTTCAATTTCTTGTGAGTTATAATATTAGTTCTCTGATTTGGGTGTTTCATTGTCATTGGGTGAGTTTTTTTTTGTGTAACTAGAAAAAAAAAATTGTCTTTTACAACTTGTTTCATACAATTTAAAATGTTGTATACAACCAAAAAAAACAATTAACTAGTTTTTCACTCAATTTTTTAAAAATTCAAAAAAACTAAAGTGTGAAAATAAAATTGAAAATTAAAAACTGAATAAATTTCCCATAGCTATTAACTATTGTTTATATATATATTTTTTAATTTTTTAATTTTTTAATTTTTTTTTGTGGTGGAGACAATTTTTAGACACATTGTCTTCCCATGGTTTTTGACTAGAGGCTGCAATCAGCCGCCTCAAAGTACCTATCCTTGTGGGAAATGAAGGGCTACTTCTTCCTCCGTGTGGATGTTGAACTCTTTCTACTTGGGAAAAGGTTGAAGGGAGCATAGCCTTTTTGCACATGTTGAGGTACCAACTGTGAATAAAAGATTTTTTTTAAAAATAAAAATAAAAATATAGAACTTATTGGCTCCATTAATTTGTAATAATTACTAATCATGAAGGGTACCTATTTATTAATAATTATTTTTCATATATTTCAAATTTCTTTGCCCCATGCTTATGACCAAAATTCCAATTTACCTATTGATCTAAATTAGTACACAAACATTCACAAAACTACACTTCCATACATTTTGAAGCCCTAATTTGAATGGCCCTCCAAAAATGAATACATTTGGAAGCTCAATTTTGGGAATCAAACATGATTGAAAAAACCTATTCCTTTAAAATTGTGAAGGGTGTTATGTATCTCCTTTCTAATGTTGGTAATTTCATGTTTCTTTGAGGCATTGTTATTTGATGATATTACCCATTCCATAGATTATTTTAAATTCCTTATACCCTCTACTTAGGGCTAATTTAAAATTACATGATCCATATAACATATGGAAATTGCTTTTACAATTTAGATTACATAAGTAGGTTACATAAACATTGAAAAATGCAAGATAGCCAAAAATGTATGGAATACTTTCAAACTCACTTTGTTCCTTGCATCCTTTGAAAAAAATGGACAACTTCAATCATTTTGGAAATCCATAATCATAACACTTCAATTGCATCAATTTACTAACCATATTTTGTCAATAACATATCATTTATAAACCAATGGCATAAGGGAATTTTGGTCTTCTCCCTTCATTACATATAATTATTTTCTTACTTTGAAGGATCAAATATGCCTTTGATGTTTTAAAACACAAGTATTCACATGGTGGGTCATATGTAAAATGTAGAAAAAATAAAATTTCATTTGGATACTGGATATGCAAGCTTGTGCTATCTTAAATAGAAAGCATGACACTTTTTTTGGTCATATCACATTAATTCATTTTCTCCTTTTGGGGTTATTATAATGGATTGCTAGTTTCAAATTGCATTAAGGGAGTCTATTTAGGGTTTACATGGTGCAATCACAATATAATTAAAAAATTTGGTCCAAAGCACACAATTGAAGTTTGAAAATAATGTCCATTTTAATGTGTTTTAAAAAACCTTTTAAGCCATTTTAGTAGTAGGACCCCAAAAAAAATTCTTTTTTTTTTGCAAAAACTTTGAGAACCCACTATGTGTCTCCCATGACAAGGCTAGTGTTTGCATCATGAATTCTATTTTTGTCTTTTATGCTATGATTGGTGGACAAAATTATTTTACAAAGGCCTTGGAAAGGAAGTTTGAAAGATGTTATTCTTGTTTTCCATTGAAGCCACATTGGTGGAATATGTATCCATGATATTTCTATGGATGTTCATTTGCTATTCAAGATTTATGGAAGGCCAAATAAGCAACCATGGGAGAACCAAGCACCACAAACAAGTGGTGCCTTTTGAATAGACAACTTGTGGTCAATAACAACCCTAATATTTCCAAGAAGAAATCGAAAACTTACCTTAATGAACACAAATCAAAAGAAAAATATTTTATAATGACATTGCTCATAGTTTTTATGCAAAAAAATGTGATGTTGCAACTCAAAGAATTTTTGTTGGTAGTCAAAATAGTAGAAAATGAAATGAGAATTGTCTTCAACCATTTGTGTTACAAAAAGTGCACAATTCATCGAATATTATTGCTCCTTTGAAGACTTCAGATTCATCTATTGACATCATACAACCACCACAAGTTGTCAAAGTGGAATTTCCCAGATATTGTACGATTTCGAAAAACTAAGATTTGTTTGTGACCATGTACAACCTCAAGAAGTATGTACAACACAAGAAAGAATGTGTTATCTTGAAGGCTTAAGATTCATTTTCAACCTCAAAGAACCACCACATGTAAAAAGTGAACAAGTTACACAAAAAAAAAAGAGTAAGTGTTAGTTCATTGGACTTCTGTTGCTCCCAAGATCACCATAGTACTTTGCCAACTTCAACACATGTTTGTCAAATAACTAATTCATTTTGAAATTTTCATTTTGAAAAAAAAATAAATTCTTGAAGATTCAACTTTTTTAAAAAGAAAAAAAATTATTTGTAATTTTTATTTTTAAAAAATTCAACTTTTCTGAAAGTGATATAATTAGTGTTGAAGCTGCCAAGGTAGTTGGGTAGTTTCGAAAGCAAGGTTATGATTCATGACAAAGAAGTTGCAACAATTGTTCACCACATCAATGAATTAGATAGACGCAAAAAGTTTCATATGTTGCTTTTACATGATCCAAATTCTAGTTGTACGGTTGTCCTTGAACCATTTCAAAGACAATTCAAAAATAATTACCTCATTTTCAAGCTTAACTATATATATATTTGCCTATTAACTTTCATAATAACTATGTCCCACCTTTCCTCATAACTACCTTCATTTTATAATTATCTCATTCTTTTTCCATATACACCAACTTGGGTATATAAAAAAAATTAACATGTGTCTTTTCATGTCCATGAAATGTATATTAATTTAAATTAAATTTGACATTGACATAAATATTGAAAACATTAAAAAAAAATTAAAATAGTTGATCATCACTGGTAGTGCATAGCAACATGGAGTTCAAATTTAATACCTATATCTTGCACCATAGGAAGTCTAAAAATCACCTCCTCAAGAGCAAATCCACTCATCAAAGGCTTTTCAATTAGTGCAAAGAGCCTACCTCAAGTTTTTAGTTTTGATTTTGGTTGAATTTTTGTTTGACAAAATTATTGAATACTTAATAATAATTAGGGTTTTTGAATGACTCTGGAACTCTAAGTCTACACATTAGAAAAACTGACTCAGTGATTCACCTTAGGGGAGTATCACAGGCTTTTCACTTGTGGTTAATACCCCTTGCAAAGAACACCCTATTAATTAGATGAGGTGCCTCCCAAGTTCAATTTTTTTAAATTTTTTTTGCAACGAGCCAATTGGATTAGCCCATCACTCAAAAAAAATGAAACTATGGAGGCTCCACAAAATAAAAGGTTTTATTTTGAAGTATAGAGTTCCTCCCCTTTGGCCCACCTATATAGGTGAAAGGAGGACAACATTTGGCAAGGCAGATGATAAAAGTGAGGTGCAATGGAGAACATGTTAGGGAACACATTGGGAACTTGGGGAACGTATTGGGAACCACTAAAAAATGAAATAAATTCTCCCCCCTCTCCCTCCTCCTCCCAAAAACTTAAAAGTAAAAAAAGCAAGGCACCTTGAGTGCATGCTTGGGCCAAAACATTGGCTGCATGAAATTTCTCTTCTTACTAAAGAGTTCATCACCATTTTTGGCCTGGGTTAACACCCCTTGCAAAGAACTCCCTAATTATTGAGCTTTGATATGAATTTTTTTTATTAAAAAAAAAACACAAATATAAGAGAATTAAAATTTAAAGTGTCGCGATAATATTCATTTGAGGGAATGTTGTCAAAAATGCATTTGGGGATTGAAATCCTGGATGAGAAAAAACCAAAACAAAACAAAACAAACCCCAAAAAAAGAAAACCACTTGGAGTCTTGGACCCATTGGATAGCCCCCCAAAAAAAAATCAGAATACGGCACTTGGAAGAACTAGGACCCAACGCGATGAAAGTACAACAAGTGGCCTCCTGTCATTCGTTGTGAGGATTTTGGAAACTCCCTTTTCCCACCGACGAGTCATTACGGGGCTGGCGTTTTCCGCCTTTTTTTCTGCACCGTCGGATATCCGACGATAATTCTTACTTTCTCATATTGCCCTTTTGCCAGCTGGCACTATATAACAGGATTATTAGGATTTTCAATCGCCAGGTTTGACTTGCAACGCTTTGGCGCCAATTTCAGATGTTGAATGCAGGCTCGGGACCTGGATTTAGGGTTAGGGTTAGGGTGTGTTTTGTATTTACGAGCTGATTGTTGTTCTATCGACTACTGTTGGTGGGTGGCGGCGAGGATGATCACATCAGATCGGCACAAGTTTCAGGAAAATTTGAAATGCAGCCGACTTGTAAACTCATGTTTGTTGTAAGCCTCTGCTGCGATCTATATTTTTTGGTTTGTGAAATCGCTCGGTCGAAGCTAACTTCGTTTGTTTATTGGGGGTCGGATTGGTCGAGGGATGATGAGGAAACAGTGCGTGGACTTGTTCCATTTTGGGAGTCCTTTCTGGTTTTGAATTAAATCGGTTTCCAGAAAGCCATGCCATGCGGGGATTATGGGAGCAACCTGTTGTTTAGGAGGAATGCAAATTGTTGGTCTGATTGCGGTTGAGCTTTATTTATGTGCGTTTTATTTTGTGTTGCGTGCACTGGATGCGACAGGCAAGGTATGTAGGTCGAAAAAGTGTTTGGATTTTTGTTTGCATTACCATATGGTGGTGCTAATGTGGAGATGCATTTGTGCAATTTAGAGTGTAGTTCTCGGACATGCAAATGATGCTACACGTGTATAGGAAGAGCAGAGGCATGTTTATTCTTCAAGAACTTGCCCGTGATGTCAAACTGACGCAACTCTGATGCATGGGAGATTTGAAGAGAGGTGTTATCTAAGGTATGTGTAGTCTCTTTTTTTTTCCTTTCTTTCTTTCTGGCTATATCCAACCTTCCGCCCTCCCGACGTTGGACCTATCCTTCCTTCTAGTGTCAGCATACTACAACCATATGCAGTTGTAAAAATACAGTTTGTAGGTCAAGCTCCAAATTTTATAAGATTTAGAATAGCCTGGATACTCCTTGATCTGCAACCAAACGATGGGTGATGCGTGGGGACTGCGATCTGACATCAAGGCATGCGATGATGACTTGTAACACAAATCAGAGAACAGAATCCATCTCTAAGATACTCCTGGATGTTCCTTTCTTCCATGACTCTGATGCATGCTCTTGTAATCGGCAGCAGCATTTCCTCAACGGATTTAATAGGGGATCAGAGCCATGTTTGGTCTGTATTTTCTCACCGTGTCTGATCCAAGAAAAAAAATTGTGAGAAAGGAGCAAGATCTAACTAAACCCTAAACCCAGCAAACAAATGGGGAAATCAGGGATGGAGAACTTGGTGTACAAGTTTGCGTAAAACACTACTAGGCTTTAGGCAATTTGTTCTATCAATTTGTAAATGAGTGAGATTTTCATGACGTTAGCGCTCCGTCCTGAAGTCCTAACTTTTGGAGACTCCTTGGCCATGTAGGGTCGACTGGCCCATCGCCGATCATCTGCCTATGACTGAACACTTATTTATATCTTCATCATATGTCCTTCATTCAAGTGATTTAAAATGTTATGGGAGGGCCACCTCAAACTCTAAAACTCAGTGCAAAGGAAAAGGAATAATGAAAAAAGAAAAATAAGCTTTCCAACTTACAGAATGTTTTTCTTTTCTTTTCTTTGGACCCCCCCTAGTTTTAAGCCTTGTAACTTTCTTATTTCTTATTCATTTTAAACAATTTAAAGTGCTATAGGAGTGTCACATGTTTTACAAATCATTTTTGAACTCTAATAGCAACAGTGCAGCATACAACGAGTTTTTTGGATGTTCAGGAATCAGCTTTTGTAGTTATTGATGGTTTGTTTTTTTGAGTTCTTGACCCCTTTTGCTTGGGGGGGGGGGGGGGGTTTCATTTTTTCTTTTTTATTCTTTTTTTACATTTTTTTTTTTTTTAATTGACCAAAAGGGGGGGGTTG
>Ga0116227_10004674_pt1 | contig 29583 bp, 21 predicted proteins | sample S1TSphgellanicum_FD_89693 | JGI IMG/M metagenome (GOLD analysis project Ga0116227, IMG submission 89693) | Host-associated microbial communities from peat moss isolated from Minnesota, USA - S1T2_Fb - Sphagnum magellanicum MG | ecosystem: Host-associated > Plants > Peat moss > Unclassified... | reverse complement strand
ATTTTATAGATCAACCAGTGTAATTTGGTAAACATTCGCGGGTCAAGAATGTTTTGACAAGGTGCTAAATGAAGAATTTTAAAGAATTTTAATGTGCAAAATGAAGAATGTCATCACTAGGGTGTTGTGTGTTACATGGGTTTCTTGCATTGTCAAAATGATTAATGTGCTTATTTTGTTATTAATAAAACTGAAAATGAGACTACTTGGAGTGAGGATTCTATTAAAGGGTGAAATGGTGACCCCCTTTGGGGCAGTTTTGGGTCTAGTATTATAGTACATACATTATAATTGTTCCAAAAGCATGGTACATTTAATTTTGGGTATCAAAATTGGTTTTTGGGCCTTATAACAACTATTTTTATAAAACTAATGTTACGTAGTATTATTTTAATAATAATAAATTTCATTGTCTATATTGAAAGATCCATGAATGTATTTATAATATACATTGGTATAATAGGGCCACAATCTTGTTTTGACTACACTAATTTTAGGGCTTCATTACTCATTAAAATAATCAATTTTAATGAAATAAAAAAGACCCATCTAGTTATGCTTGTCATCTTTTATGTGGATGTGATTGTTTGTCAAAATTTCAATTTACCACACATTTATCGCATCTCATTTTTTGAAATGAAAATTTACAAACTAGTCACATGGTATCCAAACATGGTTCATATTATGTGAAACGACATGGTTCAATATACCTTCAACTTTCATAAAGACTAAAAATCCTTTAAATTATTTTTGGAATGTATTTGTGTTTTTTGAGTACACATGTACATTACGTTCATTTCCACAAATATACTCCAATCTCCCACTTTATAAATGAAATGAAATAATTTATTTTCTAATCTCTTGCCTATGTTATATTCTAAAATAATATGCAAAAATATTATGAAAATCTTTCAAAAGTTTGAGGTGGGATACATTCAAACATGCACATCCTTGGAAAGTAGTACAATGTGACACCCCAAAGGGGATCACCGTAGTGTGCTTTCACCTTAAAGTTCTTTTTAAAAAAAAAATTATCTTGATCCCATCTTTTGCAAGATTTTCTTGAAGGTACCTTCCTGTGTCAATACTTGTAGGGCTTGAATGTATTATGTTGTTCACAAGTAAGTAAATATGAGTTGAACCACAATTCATCTTAGTACACATGAACACCCTATTACATAAGAAAAATGTAAAGAGGTTATCAAGGAAGCCAAAGCCTTGGTTGAAGAGGAAATTTGTGATGATTATATCCATATGCGACATTTGGGGAGGTCATTTCCATTTTATTAAAAATGGTGTGTAGAAAAAAAATGTGTAACTTATTGAAAAGTTAAAATTAAAATTATTTAAAATGTAAACAAGGTGTCAATAATTCATTTTGAGAATATATTTAAAATATGCTAGGAAAATGCCATTATTTTGTAACATATTAAAACATATCCTTTTGCTTCAAGTGTTTCCTAAAATATCCAAATAATGACCTCCCCATGATGTAATATGTAATTTGAAGACACAAACATTCAATGTGTTATGTGGAGGAAATTGAACAAGGTGATGGCAAAACATGGTGTTATTTTTCCACAGTTCAAAGGTTTCATGGCCAATAGTGCTCAAGTGAATTGGAATGTGGCGCATATTGTTGACGCTTTTGGTGATCCATATGTGCCATTGCAAGACAATGAACAAACTTGTTCATTTCGTTGGAATCAATCTATGGACAAACACACAAAACAACAAATCAAACTAAAGATGAAAGAATAACACAAGGCCTTGTGTGATGAATACAAGCATTCTAGATCTTTCAAAGAGGCAAATTTCCAATATGTAGCCATTTGATTGTGGTGGTATTTATCCGGCACCATGATGAAGTTGAACATCAATAATTAGAAAATTGACTTAATTTTTGGCATTTTCATGTTAGACAATGGGGAGGATTCATGGAGGTATGGAAAAAATCTCTCACACTTTATAGTAGTTGATTGAATTTTTCACACTTATTTTCAAAAGGGAACTAATTTGTATTAGGTCAAATTTCAAAAATTTAGATTGGAAGAGCTTGTGGACAAGCCTACTTGCAACCTATCCAAAAAAATGCACAATATCTAGCCCCAACAATTTGGGAGAAAGGGAATTTGCTTATACGCTGCAATGTCATATGATTATGTTTGAGCTTTCAAGTAGAACACTTTGTATTACCAATCCAAGAAGGGAGGTCCTTCTAGACAATGACCTAACAAAAATGAACTTTTCATGTGTAAAACATGCAAATTTGGTGACCTTATTCCACTTGCTAAAGTTTTTTGTAAATATGCCCTTGGATCTTCTTTCACAATGAGATCCCACACTTGGAGAGTGAGGAGATCTTCAACTCTTGTAAACAAAAGGTAAATTTGCTTCCATGATCCAAGGAGGATCTGCATAGGCATGATTGTGTAATTACTCCCACGCATGGGTCAATGTAGAAGTTGGAAAGTCACACGTGCACCTTCAATAGGCGTCCTTTATTGATATTCCATTAGAAAATGTTGTTTTCTTTCATCGAAATGTGCATGTCTTTGAAGTTGCATGTGGAAATGGCATATATAATGATGCCCTCCTTCCTCATACATTTAACAATTTGCTTTGCAAAAAACCATAAAAACTTACTACAAAACATGAATAATATCCAAGAAGATTCTCAACAAAGTTCCCACTTTAGCTTACTCAAGTTTTTGGTATGTTTTCCTATGCACATTGGTGAAGCTTCGTAAGTTCTAGTTTTGTGTTGATGATATGAATCATTGTGTAGGGGGTATCAATCATAAATATGCTGCATGCAAACCAATTGTACTAGATATTTGGAATGTGCAAATGGGCACGAATTTGAAACAAGATAAAGTTACATTTATGGAAGAAGCTGGTTTTGTTCTCAATGAATGTCCTCCTATGATTCCTCAAAGTTTATTTGGTGTGGAAAAGTTTTGTTGCAATCAATTGACCTATTGATGCAACGTCATGGCCTACATCATGCAATGGTAAGATTGTTTGACGAACATTCCCTTTCAAGATGTCAAAACCACATTCTAATCAATGGGAAGGTGGTTGTTTTCTTCAAGTTGTGTTCCCATCCTTGGAGCTTCTTGCACTTGGATATGGATGAATCTAAAACATTTAGTTTGGTGCTCCTCTCAACAATATGCAATATGAAGTTATAATTGAGAATTTTCTAACTTGCACTAGGTGCTTTTAGTATGGCTTTTAGTGCATTGGGTGGCTGAGGAAAGTGGGTTTCATGTAAACACCTATACTATGTCTTGCAACATGTCATGTGTTGTCAAGAAGTAGAAGATTTTTCAACTTGGAGTTGGGATGAAGTTCAACATTTGTTGAGCCATGCTATAGCTTCTAAGTAAGACAATGAGTGTAGATGTATATAAAAGGATTAATTTTAATGCATATGTATGGGAAGTAATTGATCTAATGCAGTAAATTTTTTTGTTACTATATACAAGTATGTTTGGTTGGAATGAATTGTGTTTGCAAAATTGTTTTGGTGTCTCTTTCATCAACTAAGATCATCAACAATCTATTATTGTTATATGAAATGAAACAATAGGAAATCATTTATGTGAAAAGGAAATTTTGAATCGATTACGTGTAATAAAAATTAGTTACAATGCCCATGTGCTAAACCACCAACACAATTTCATGAAATCTTTTTTGAAAATTAATGGAATGTCCATCTAATGTGGTGAGAAGTTTTCATCACATAATCAAAAACATTTGCCATGTGGAAAGAATATTTTATCCATGTGGCAACAATATTTTGCATGTGTGACAAGAATATTTCAAAAGGAAAAGTTCTTTGGTTAATGAACTTGTGCTCGCAGGCTCACCGTCATGCTCACAGGCTCATCACTCATGCTTACACGCTCATTTAGTAGCAACGCTGCCATGGGAGGGCCCGTTATTCTGGTAAGGGGCTCCCCCTAGGGCCTTACCAACCACATTGGGTCTGATCTCCATCCAGCTAGGGCAAAAACACACACACACACACCAACACACATCAACAGTTCCTTTCTGATTCACCAGCCCTGTTGCAAGACAGAATCTTGAGGACACGTAATTTGAATTAGTGATGGAGTGCCTGATGGCTGAAGAATGTACATGGTCAATGGCCACTTTTGCAGGATTTATTCTGTCGCTTTTTGGAAGTAAGATCAAGGCCACTTCTTTGCACTTTCCTACCAAAATTGAAATTGATGCTATCCAAGGGGTTTGATGTGAGTCCTGATTTTACAAGTCCTTGGGATCCCACCCATTTCTTCGTTCATGCCACCTTATTAGACTCTGCAAATTCTGTGACACAAGACTCGTGTGTTAAGCTGGCCTTTTCTCTTGCATAACGAACAATTCTGCCAGGCCATGTCTGTCAGGTACTACTAGAAAGGAGGCTTTTCCCATGCAGTTCTTTTTTGGGGTTTTTTTTTGTAAGGCATGTGTGTACAGAGTACAGTGAACACTGGCAGCTCGCCGCCCAGTTTGGGGTAATGTGATGAATTCTCTAATACTTTGGGTTGTCTCCAACCTCCATGGGCTTGTGGTGCTGCATACCTGCACGCCTTCACATTTCTTCACAAACTCTACTAAGTTTTTGTCTTTTGATGGGTTCAAGCTTCAAGGTGCACAAAATTAATCCTTGCTTTCCACGTTGAAGTAGTGGGGGGTTCATAAGTGAGTACAGCTTGGGAGGAAGTGCATGGGTATGGGCCAAACTGATGCTAGCTTAAGTGTTTGAGAAAGTATTAGCAAAACAAACAACAACTGACACATAACTAACTACATCAGGCTCAACATGTAACAAGTGTTAGAAAGCGTCAATGGGAGATTGACAAGTGGGTTAAGGAGCACTGATGGATGCCATGTCTGGAAAGTGTGTAGTTATCAATAGTTGTATGATTATAAAGCCTGGAAATCCACATTAGGTCATGCAGATCTCACAATGCAATGTCATGCCATTCATAGCTTACTCCCTCCACTCTGTTATGTTATTCCAAGCTTCAGCACATTCCTGGGAACCCTAAACCCTATACAAGGACCCATGTGAATCAAGAACCCTTTTAATCTCAAAGAGAAAACAATACTTACTATGGTGTATTTGTGACCATATAGCCTCTACAGATGTCCACCGTCCTTTCATATGCAGTGAAATATGCAAAGCAAACCAGCCATAGCCTAGCTTTGTCTCAAGATAATGCTATAAAAGGCCCCCGCCCCCCCCGGCCCCAATGTCATCCATCAGTGGTTAGCACTTTGGAGCTGAAAGCTGGGGCACACTAGCCTAGTGATCTGGATTCTTGCTGCACTGTTCAGCAAGTGAAGAAGGAGCTTCAAAGAAAGTGCAATGACAAACGAGAGCCAGAGATATACCTCTGCATGTAGGTAGGTACTGTGGAAGTTGTGAACTACAAAATTGTGCCTTTGGGGTGGGCATTGGGCATCCTGGTTTTTTAGGCCGGTGAGCATGTGATAGCTGACATAATAAAGTTGCATGCTTTCAGTGCAAAAAGATGAGCAACAGGGCGGGCTTTTTGTAAGGTCTTGAATTGGGTTTGGGTCAAAGTTCACCATTGGGTTTTGCACCTTAAAGAGCATGATTTTCCAACACGGTCAAGGAGAGATGGATTAACAACTTGAGAGAGGATAGAAAAAATTTAGCTGGATTCCTACATGTCTAGACATGGATAGCATCTGATCATGTTAGTCACCCATGAATTGTCATGACTTGAGTTATCTAATTATCCCAAGACCTATATGACCGTACTGCAACTGATGTTCCACATTAAATAATTCACAGAAGGTGTAGCCCAAAAAAGGAAAAAAAAAATACTATAAATTTTTTTACCCTAAATTGTTGAGAATTGAACTCCGAATTTGTGTAAAATTGTTAATAGTCCCAACTGTTGGGTTACTATTACAAATACATGACACAAGGTGTACTTTTTTCTTACTTATTCCTCAACTGTTAAATTTTTTAGAAAATAAATAAAAAATCAAAACTGTCAAACTTTATTTTCTTAAATAAATAAATAAATATTCAGCAAAGAAGTGCCCCCTATTATCAGTAGCAGGTTTAGTAGTCTTGTAATACTAGTCTTTGGGCTTTGTCTCCAAGTTTTTGCTGGACCTATGTCAGTGAGTAAGTGAGTCAGGGGACCTGTTAAAAAGGTTGGAGAATAAAAGTCTTCCTGAAATATTGAAATATGGAATGATGAGTTTAAAGGTATGGGTGTTGTTGTGATTTTGAACCCAAAAAAAAACAGTAGTTGAGGATGATACCCAAGCTCTCCACCTGCCCATCCCATCCCATTCTTTCCTTCTGGCAAAATTATCAAGTGCCAGGAAACATTCATTCTTTGATTGAGAAAAAGGCAAAAAATTATTCTCAAACATATATACCTCCTTCCTCCCTTTTAATGGAATGTCCTGAACTTCCCAACAATTAGGGTGGCCGGTGATTTGTGTGTCCAGTTACGGAGGAATCGTACATCGTCATCATCATCCCCCTTGAACCAGCAGCATCAGTGCACACACATGAAGTTTGAACCCCTTTTTGTTGATATGAAACTGGTGGGAGTTAAGTACTTACTACTAGGCTACTAGGTACTCCTTACACTGCACTACTGCCATATCTGGTGCTTTCATTCTGCACGTTTTGATGCCATTCCAAGGGGACTGCACTGCACCAGATCCTGTGCCCCCCATGTATTTACTGCAAACTTGCAAAAGAAAAAGGAAATATAAAACAAAAAAGGATATTCATGTCTGAAAATGAATATGTATAGAGGAAAGCCTGCTCCCCCCAGGACCTCCCCCAGGACCTCCCCCCCTCTGATTTGATGAGGGTCCATAGCCTCAAGTGTGTAGGCCCAAATATGAGAGGGGAGTTAAGGGAGGCTTGCATGAGCAGGCAAAATTAGGGTAGTTAGTGGAGGCCCACAGACAAACCCTAATTTTGTTTTGCTCTCCTGGGCCTCCTCCCCCTACCTCCCCTAATTTCTGGGCCTACATATATGTTTGAAGCTATGGACCCTCAAATTCAGGGAGAGAAGTTGAGACCTTTGCCAGCATAAAGTACAAAACATGTCATTTACTTGAATGGTAGAAGATTTGCATGTGAAATGGTGGAAGGTTCCCTTCAATTGACAAAAGCATCCACTTCTGGTGTGGGGAGTTTTTGGCTTTCAAGTACAAAGGAGAAAACTATAGAGTGATCTACAAAAACTATTCATCCCTACTTTACTGCATCAATTTTGGATTAGTAGGTTTTTTTCATGATGTTATTATGCATTGGCTTCCTCATAAGTATCCTGATAATCATCTATCATGTGTGCATGCCAATTTTGATTGCCAGCGAACGCCTTTCTAGCATAGTGAGGGTATAAATTAGTGTTATAGAACTTCCACGCACTTCATCTTAGCTAGCAACTTTTTTTTAGCTGAATTTCACCAGTTGGTGATTTTGTTTAAATGCAAGAGATAAATGTTTCAACTCACCAAGTTTCAGAGAAGAATCGCCTGATTTTACATTAGGTTCAAATAGTAGCCAACAATATAGACGATTACTTAGGTGTATACTTTCACACTTTAATTTTTTTTATAGCCAAATTTGTTCAAATGCATTAAAAACATGTATTGGCCAAATTTGTTTCCAACATTTATTTTGTTTGTTTATAGCAAAAAAAAGAGAGAAGATAATGCCTTTTTGTTAGTTCTATTGCCACTACAAAACATTCATTCCAATATAGGACATCAAGCTAATATGGATTTAGTAGTTATCAACATTCATTGTGTAATACAATAGTTATGGAAGCATTGATAATTTAAAATTGTATTCATACTAATGCATATATTGGCTAAGGATGGAATGATTTGTTTTAAAAGCTTTCAACAAATTTGCATCACTCTCGATATAAGATGGAACATGATTCAAAATTTAACACAATACAATAATCTTTTTTGTATATTCACCTAGAAACAAGAAATATTCATTTTTGTACTTGTCAAATCTTATATGTGCACTTACATATGCAAGAGCATGGTTCAAAGCCAAAATCTCATTGATACAATAGAATTGTTGAAACCATCATCCACATTGTGCAACACCATTTAAGGCATATTGTTTTGTTGCCTAAATCAAACACAAATTTATAAGATAAGTTGTAATGGTTGATAGTCTCTCCTCTGTGCTCTTGCATGTTCTTCCACATTACATTGACTAAAGGGTCAAAGCAAGATAAGGTATACATAAATAGTAGACGTTCCCATTTTAACCTTGCGTTATTCATATAATTACCATAAAGTAGCATCAAATTAGGTGAAAGTATGTGCCAAGTAGCATTAGTTTGCTCTATTAAGTTTATAAATTCTAATTCTAAAAAAATTAAAAGCAAATGAATTTTTTAAAATAGATAAAAAATACATATGAAACCAACTTTGAAAATATGTGTTCAACCCTACTTTTTGGTTAGAAAAATAATGAAATTGATATGTTATAAATTAGGAAATGAAGATCAACATATGTTTTAGCAAGTCATCCAAAAAAAAAACTATTTCCTTTTTGTAAGAACTTACTTTCACCTACTTGAAACCAAAAGCCCATAATGAAAAGTAAACATCAAAAGCTACTTGTATTTTGAAAAAACTACTTGAAACCTACTTTTACAATTTCAAATATGAAAATCAATGCACATTAGTGTAACCATATATTATATTTAATCATTGAAATGAAAACATTCAATGTTCCACAATTCTATAATGGGTTTTGTTACCATTTTAAATCTACTTGTTCCAATTTTGACAAGGTAATCAAGTTGTTCACTTTATCTTGCTTACACCCAAAATGAGTTTTTTTCACATTTGTTTAAACTAATGGATATCTAGGTTCATTTGAACCCCCCAAAACACTCTACTATATGAAACACACCACCGTCCATGGAATTAATCCAATGAATGTTCACAACACCATCTTGTTCTTCAAGTTCATCCCTTTCATTGTCACTTAAAAGTTTTAAGTTGATGCACAAGTAGTTTGTATATGCAAATATGGTCACAAACCTTTTGCAATTTCACATAATACCATGTCCCATATTATATAACAATTTTTATAGTAAGATCCATGCATGAATAAAAATAACAAGTTGTGTTTGAATAGATCTAAGCAATATGATGCCCATCTACAAATGCAACAAGCATATTGATTGAGAGGGAAATTGATTTTATACATTATATGTATTAGTGTGGCTTGTGCAATTGAACACATATTGTAACAATTTTTACAAACTATATGCATTTTTAAATCATAAAAATTCAAAAATTCCCTAAAATGTGGCATGTGTTTTTGAACACATATGTTGTAATATTGAATGAATTTTGAAAAGAATTTTGTTCAATTTTTGAAAACTAGGTCTAAATTTCAATTTTCAATCGAAATTGACGATTTTTTATTCTATTGAATTTTAAATGACAAAGCTACTCAATATTCAATATCTCATGCACCTCCTACCTAAAAATTTAAAAAATTCCTCCATAAAACCATTTTCATGAAAGGCTTGACTTCCACAAATACCATTATTGAATTCCAAATTCCTTATTTTTTATTTTATTCAATTCCAAATTATATTTTTTTTCAAATAGGTATTCAATAACTTCTATGTTATAAACATTATGAGACCACCTTGGTGCACTAGTCCTATTCACTGAGGGTTGGAAACCACCTTGATGCACTCCTACTTGTTAAAGGCTTTCCAATAATACAAAATGCACAAGGGGAATTGTGTTTTGGGAGATCTCAAATTTGACAAAACAAAACAAAAAACTAACTTTATTAATACATGTACTAATGCTTGCCCCAAGCCATTGAACACATATTATAATGTATTTTTGCAAAGTATATGTGTTGTTGAACCATAAAATATAATTTCTTTATTAATTGGTTTGTGATTTTTATTAAATTTCTAGTGACAAACAATACTCGAAATGCAATAATTCCCATACCATGGGTTTGAAAAGTATGAAGCCACTTTGGTGCACCCATACTCATTGATGGTATCAAGAGCACACCCCCAATTCCTCTAGAAATTCAAATTTTGTATTAAAAAAAGAATTCAATGACAAAAAAATATTCAAATTTCAATAACTCATGTATATTGTAGGTTTTAGCATTATGATCTTGCCTTCATACAACCTCATCATCAAAGGCTTTCCAATGGAACCAAGACTTTAGCTTAGGGGCCCCATGGTTTGGGAGATTTCAACTTGACAAACAAAACACAAAAACTACCTTTTTTTAATTGGAAGATGACTAGGTTCAAGTATGAATTCTAAGAATTTTTAAAAATTTTTTTTGTTGAATTTCTTTTTTTAAATAATTCAATATTCAATACCTCCCACACATCATGGGTTTAAACATTATGAACCCACCTTGGTGCACCTTTACTTATTGAAGATCTTTCAATAGTGCCAAGTTTGTGGCAAGGGGCACCATGGTTTGGGAGATTTCAACATGACAAACAACACAAACAAACAATCTTCCTTGATAGATAGATGTGCCATTGATTCCATACCATCAAAACATTGTTGGGCCACTTGGGTCAATTGGATTAAAATTGTCTTCCATAACTTTAAAAAGAATGTTTTCAAAATATTTGTATTTTATGACCCATTTTTTTTCTTTTTTTTCCCTAGAAAGTTGTTAATAACTCCCAAACGATTTTTTAAAAAGATGTGAAAAAACTAAAAATGCAATATTAAGATAGAATTCAATGATAATTACGAGTGGTCTAAAATACCAATAGAAATACAAAACAACATGGTGATTAAATAGAAAGGGGTGCAACTTAGCAAGATAAAATAATTAAAATATATTATTAATTAAGGAATTACATGTTAATTGTATAGCATGGCAAGATAATAGCAAAAAGATTATGGTTGAAGGATCGCATAACATTCACATGCAAAATATATTAACTTAGGTGAGTGTGTATTAACATCCCCTTTCACATTCTACTTTAATTAAGGAAATTAGTGGATGAATTCAAAATGTCAACAACTAGAACTTGCACATAATTTGAATGATCTACAAATCTTGAAACCTTATCATGCTTCTAAATTTTTGAAGATTAAAATTTCCCAATGACTTGGTCAAGATGTTGGCAAGTTGGTTTCATGTATCTATACATGTTTAATATATATCTACTTTACCTATTAAAGGTTTTTCTTGAATGAAGTAATGGTGCAAAAGTCTATGTGCTTTGTATAAATATAAAAATAGGGTTTTTTCATGGTTTTTATATGATTTTGATTGTCTGTGTGAATAGTAATGGTCTAGTTTTATAACATTCCAAGTCCATGAAGAAGGTATTGTAACCATGTTGAATTTTTTTTGCCCCATTTGTTAAGACCCAATATTTTGCTTTTGTCAAGGACAATGCAAGAGTAGGTTGCTTACCATAATTCCACATCATTGGTCCATTGCTTAGTTGAAAAAATAGCTTGATGTTGATTTTCATTCTTCACAATCACCTACCCAATCTATGTCAATAAATATGTGTAGAAGATTTATATTTCATGCTTCATGAAAAATTCCAAAATCATGAGTTCTTGTAATGTATCTTGACAATGTCTAACTATTTTGAGATGGATATTCCGAAGTGCATTCATGTATCAACTTATAATAATCACAATAAATAAAATGTATGGGTGAGTATTCATAAGGTATATCAACTTTCTACTATTTAATGAAAGACAACAGGAACAATTGGTTTAGATGTTTCTTTTTTTTGCCAATCTTGAAGCCTTTAGGTAATGGAGTTTGAGTAGGGTTATAGTCATTCATGCAAAATTGTTCAAGGATATTTGCATGCAATCTTTGACACATGAAAATGCCTCTATCAAGACTAATTTTTTGAATTCCTAGGTAGAATTTCAAGCAACCTAGATCAATCATTTGGAATTAAGCCTCTAGTTGATACTTGAGACACTTGATATGCCTCATGTGTGATTTCCTATAATTAGCAAATCATTGACATACAAAATCAAGATTGTTACTTGTTTTTTTTTTTTAATGTAATAAAGATCGTGATTTGCATTGTTTCATATAAAGCCTCAATCTTTAAATCAAAGATTAAATTTTTCATACTAGGCTCTAGGAGTCTAGCAAAGTCCACACAAAGTTTTCACTAGGTGACATACTTTGATTTCTTGCCTTGGAATTGCATATCCCTCTGATTATGTCAGTGGACCTCCTCCTTGAGGTCTCCCTTCAAGAATACAATCTTTACATCAAGGTGGACAACCAAGGTAATTATATTGACTACATCATATTCCATTTAACCATTGGCACAAATGTTTCCTCAAAATTTATGCCTTCATGTTGTTCAAATCCACATGCAACAAAATGATGAGTGTTGTTATTTGGACAAAAGAATGTTGCTCGTTATTTTCTAGGGATTCAAAAAGTAGTTTTACAAATTGAGATTGATTTGGAGATAATAAAGATGTTTTATGTAACAGAGATTGACTATGCAAAAATATAATAGGTTTAACCCCTTTTGGATTATATATTCATCTATATAAGGTGACTATCATGAACAACTAGACGTAGAGGTTTTAATGGAATTATTTCAAGGCTTAAACATGAAAACTCATTAAAATTTTAATTTTCGCTAATTTGATTATTTTCTTGCATTTAAGGTCATAGACTTGGCATGCTTTAGAATTTTCATTATACCTTGCCATGATGTTTCAAAGGAATTGGGTCGAAATTTATTGGTTTCTTTTAGGTACATGGACATATACTTTTCATCTAAAGACCTTCATGTGATTCAAATTTGGCTTAACATTAGAGAAAAGCTTTTTGGGAATAATCTATTTTTTGATTTTGTAAAACGGGTTCAAAATGTAAGCTATAATTTTCATTGCCTTTGCCCAAAATGGTTTAAACTCTATGTTTCTATCATCATTGATTGAGCTTCCTCCACTAAATACCTATTCAAATACTTTGTTATTCCATGTGTTAAAGGTTATAGGTTGGATCAATTAACATTTGATTTTTACTTCTTGACAATAAGAATTAAACCTAGCATGACAATCTCCCCTCCCCCCCCCCCACCTCCAATGATTTAAACGAAGAATCTTGATTGGGTGTCATGTAAACTTTCTAAATTTTTTGAATTTGTTTAAGTTTTCATTTTTTCTCTCAAGAAAGAAAAGCCAAACCTTACAAGAGTAGTCATCTACCAAGGTCATAAAGTAGGATCAACTAACAAGAGTTTTAAATGAAAATTGACTTGTTTATAGCTATTGCACAAGTTTGATTATTTGGAAACTATTTATGGTGCGGCTTCTTGAGTTGGCATGTTTTGTAAACATTGAAAATCATTGAAATAATAAGAATTTCACTAACCATGTTGTTTGATGTCAAAAAATGCAAACTATGGTAATTTAGGTAACTTAGGTGTTTATGCCAAATTTTGGTAGTTGCCAAAAGATTACTAAGCAATGCTAGTTTCATGTTGTAAACTTCCATAAAATTAGGTACATGTCACAATTGTAATTTGTACAAGCCTTTCAACATACAAGTGGCAAAAGCAACAAGTTTATGACAATTTTTACATATCATTAAGCTTTGTTTGTCATTAAACACAATTCGACATAAGCTTTAAGTTGAATGGACCTTAAAGACAACATGTTTTTCTTGAATCCCAATACATAGAAAATGCTATCAATGGCACAATAGAAGGATATAATGGTTTTTGTAATTGGCTAACCATATCATTGTTTCCAATGACTTGCCTAAAAACACTTAAGTCCACCTACCATTATGGTTTTGGGGCCTTATCCAAACTTGCTACTATTACATCAATAGTGCATTAACACTTGCATTATCAAGATTAAGTGTCTTAAAGTTGGTTTTTCCTTTAAGGTTGCATTCGCAATGGGCTTGATTCTTTAATCTAGTTTAGCCTTGCTATTAGTTGCAGGTTTTTGATATCAACTTCACATTCTTGGAAATCCTTCAACCGATGACCTTGTTAAGGTTAAACAACAACATTTAGATTATGAGTTTTTCACTCCCATAAACAAAGAAGAGATGGAGATTATGTAAGCTTGAATAAAAGATTGGAAAAGAAGCAAGGATTGCCCAAGAAGGAAATTTCAAGCAATCAATAGAGAGGCCCGTGAAGGAGATACAAGCAGCCATGTTCAAGCTTAAGATTGAGCCAATGAAGCCATTGATCAAGAAGGTTTGAGGCCCTTACACAAATTTGTTTCCTTCACCTTGGCCTACTGTTTTAATGTTGCTATGAAATAACACCAAAATGTTTAAAGGGCTTGGAACTATTTGAGAGCATCACATAGAAAACCAAGAGAGTGAAATAATGTTCATGATCATTTGTCAAAGAATTCTCTAAGCATGTTGTTTCATCCTAGTGGAGATCTCAAGGAGAGCTACAAGTGTTGTGTAGAGTTTGGTAGTGCCAAGTTGCCAAATCAGAAATATGCACAACATTGCCCTATCTTGGACTCTTATCCTGGATGAGATTTGTGAGGTGTCAAAGAAACAAAGGGGTGGCAAGACAACTTTTGGATGCAGTTTGTATTCAGCCCTTGAGGAATTTCCTTGTATTTTGGCATTTTAATAAATTTTAAAAAAAGGTTGACAAATTGACCTTATATTTTTCCAAATTTTCTGGCATTTTATTTTAGAAACATTTCAAACCAAACTTGCTATATATCTATGGTAGTAGGCGAGTGTGTATTATTAAAAGAAGAAGCAAGCTCAAGATTTTAACATTTACCATTTTAAAAGTTAAGTGTTTGTAGGATGAATCAAACAGAAACATTTTCTATTTGAAAGGTTAGTTTTTCTTGTTTGATTCATCCTTGCATGGTTGGTTCAAAGTTCAAACAAGGGTTGATCTGCTCTTCTACCTACATGTGGTTATATGTATGGTAGCTGAGTCAAGCAATTCATATTTGCTCCATGAGACACAAACAGATGCATAACATGTGGGGCCTTCAAATATGGAAGGGTTGGGGCTAGATGACATTCTATCTGGTGTGATGACTGTGACGAAATTTGGTGAGCCCGGTTGGGCAAGACAATTTTCAAACATGCACCAAACTGGGCAGAATGGTATTTGACCCTAATTATTCATAGGCAACAGCTTCTGTCCTTTAGGTTGGGCAGCCAGATTAAACAAAAAAGGCAAAGCACCTGCCTGATTTAACATCTTCCTCCACAATTACACATTTGAATCCTACTCGCATTTCACAATATGTACTCCCATTTACCTCGACCTCTATTAGCTACCCACCCATATACACTGATGGCCCATTGCTTTATCTCCCTACATAAAATATCATGGAAGAAGACATGAGAGTAGACAAGATAAGCTCTCCACTCAAAAATACTTCCATTAAGTTTAAAACACACACACATTTCTTGAAATTCATGCCTGCTGTAAGTTATTACAAGGCATTAAAGTATAACAGGAATCTAATAAAATAATTTCAATATTTGCAAAGTCTGTATCCCTCTCTAGTAACATTTGGAGGATCCCCAATTATTGAAGCGTCAAGTACTTGACCAAGAACAATAGCAGATTTACATTGTACAACATTGGAGAAAGGAGGCCAAAAACAAAAACTTATAGCAACTCAAGATGGTGGTGACAAGAGATTCATTTGCAAATGGGGAGTCTGGCAAAAGGGCGGGAGGGGGTGGGGGGCAGCTCTAAACTCCCAAAGCTTAAGGTGAAATTTATGGCTACCATCATTGAAAAAACATGCTTCCATCAACGAGCAAGAAATGGTTAAAAGGCAAATTCCTTATTGGAAGGTTAGTTTCATCATTAAATAATCCTCAAAATAGTGAAGTGGAATTTTGTGAAAATATGAAGTTAACATGTTGACAATCATCATAATTACCATAGGCTACAATGTGAATAATTTCATTACTCACATCACAATATTATAGTAGATAATGGAAAACCATATAATTTCAAAACTAAAAAACGAAGTCATTTTTTGAAAAATAAAATAAAATTCATTTTGTCAATGTGGAACTGACCCTAGGCTACTATAGTTGGTTTCCTACATCATTGGTAGCCAACAAAAAAACCGGACCAAACTTGGGCATAGGTGCTGGTGAATTTGGCCAATTATGCATGTGCATAGTATGCATAGTGTGCCGATAAGCTCTAGAGTCCTTGTCCACCTGGAGACCCTTCTACAACCCTTCACAACTCAGAATCACATCAGAATCAATTAGAGTCCCTTCCTCCGCAACAATTGAATTGGGGAGAAGGTTAGCTTGCAATGGCTTTTGACATCAGAGTTGCTCTTTGATGAATTGTGAGTGGACAAGTGATGAACTTGTGACTTGAAACTAAAATTGAGTTTCAGAATTGTATAATTTGTTTACAGATGTGAATACAGATATCTTAAGGTACTATTTTGAATAACATAATATATGGGAATGATATTTTCAGAAGTCAACAAATAAATAACAAAGTAAGCTTTATAATTAATTGCAAAAGTATAGGTATGCATTTGTTGTTGGGCTTGCCTACCAAGGCAAGGATATTGTGTTTAGATTCATTATAGAATATAGTAGCTTAAGGGGTTTTGGCCCCTAGGTAATAATAATAGGTCTATTCTTATATGAGGATTTTCGAAAGATGATATTTTGGCTTGTGTTGAAACTTGAGATTAGTTATAGAGTTATGATATCTTGAAGGATTTTGGTTTCTTTTAGAGGATTGTTTTTGGAGACTATACTTTTGCATGGTGAAATATTATAATTTCCATAATTCTTCTTTTGCCTTAATTTTAATGTAAATGGCAAGGCCATAGTGTGACACACCCCTTTTTTTTTTACCTTAGTACACAAACAGGTCTGGATTTACATCTCAGACACTTTCTAGCTGGAAGAAACAATCTTTCCATACATAGTGAATTTCTTTGTCACAGCCAAAAATTCTTGTTCACTGTGAAGCTTTCAGCAAAGTACTTTTCAGATATATTAGTAAGTACCTTGGCAGCTTCAACATCAATTACAATATTTGTAAAAATGCTGAAATTTTCACAAAGATTTTTTGTTTTTTATTCAAACAACAAATTTTTTTTTAAGGTAAAGTAGAGAATCTTTGGGAATATTTCAGACTATTCAATTCTTTTGACATGGGATTCTCAAAATTAATTAAATTATCCCACAGTCGTGTTGGAGCTGTGTCCCTGTCCTTCTGAAAAACAGAATTCTTAAATCTTCAAATCTGCCCCTGAGTAGTAAAACCCGATCAAGGATATAGGAAATGGACATTTGTAGTATGGCTAAAATGACATGACACCTTGGCCACACACAATTTTTTAGGCCCTAGAAAACCCAGATAATTTTCATATTCTTTAAGTGCAATTGGATTAAATCTGTGGAGGAATTTCTGGGTGAAGACAAAGAATGATGCTCATCAAACAATGATTCTGCAAAAAATGCCATCAATAAACTCACATTACATTTCAATGCCCTGTGTCTTGTGTTTCCACACAAACCTAGATTGAACTCCAAGATCCTCAATGGTGGCATGATAGTGCCTTCACCCTTTATGTGACACAGTGTCCTATGCAGGTGGGGAATGTACTCACAATGTGCAGAAAAAGGTACAGGTTTCCTGCACTATTTTTCGGTCCAAATTCTGAGACTTCTGATCTGAAGCACAGTTGACAAAGCCAACAGGTACTTGTGCTCAAAATCCTTCTTGTACGAGCCCACCCAAGTGCCTATGAAGATGATGGTCATGCTTTGTAGACACTCCTATTGGTTGATAATAGATTCACAAGTGAATTCTCAAGCACCCTGCTGATTCTGCAGTGGCATGTTATCTTAAATAACTGTAGCTGCACAATCTCAACAAAAACAACCTTGTGAAAACAAACACTTTGGTCAAAGTGTCCACACTGGATGGCAATCCCCAACACTTTGTCAAACTCAAAAACAGCCTTCGGAACATGTTTGAACATTCTTACCTTGAACCCTTGGAACACCTTATCATATTCTCTACTTCTCTATATGGTCCTTGACACCAAAATCAACAAGTTCATTGAATTGACAATTCAAGCTCTGAGCTCGAAATTTTATGGTGAAGACAGGCCTTACCAGTTCCTGTAATAATACCAACTTTGCCACAGTTGTGGATGGCAAAAGCAACTATCATTAACGGGCTCAAATGACATATAAGTGAAGACATCTTGGGAGAAGGCAGAAAATGGACCTTGCAAACAGGTGAATTACTCATCTTGAGCAAGAGTCTTAAGTTGGGTGGTGAAGCTTTCAATGTGCTTGGCTTCAACAGCCATTACAAGCCGCATCTGCCTCAACCCCTTTGTCTGCTTGCAATAGTGATTCATTGGCACAAACCTAAGAAGGTTAGGGAAAAGATGGCAGATATGTAACCAGTCAACCCGACTGATTAGTGCTACACATGCAATCTTGCTGTCATGCAAGAACACATCCTCAATCTTGGGATCCTACACCCTAAACCCTTGGGACCTGAATCTCTGCAAACCTAGAACTGTGGTCAACCAACAAGTCCCATGTTCCTTATGCAGTCCTTGCAGGGATGATCCCTAAATTACAGGAGTCCCTAACAACCTTGGTCCAATGGGTTTCTGACAGAGGATCACCTCCAGCAGAGGCAACCATATCCCTGGCAATCCTGTCAAAGTTGTCTCTAAGAGAAATTGATCATTCCATAAAGAAAGAATGTAATCACAAGAAAGAAGACAGACCTGGTGAGCAGCCAAAGAGTCTGCTGAAACAGGGAATGTGAAAGACCAGGAGCTCAACTGAGGCAAGCAATGGCAAACACACAGTTCAGTACAACAGTCAGTTAATCCAAAGATGATAGATCCATGCATATCACTATGATAGTTATGCCATAACAAAAATTACTTGAAAATCGTGAGTCTGGAAACTTGGCCACAAGAGTTTTAAGAGACACAGGCAGTGTTGGACCCTGTTGCACAATGGACCAGGCAGCCTACAAAGAAACTGTGAACCCTAATTTGCAACTGATTGAGCAAGTTTAGACCACCATGGCATATTAAGTGCAATGTCGTGGGGCTACACTAGTCATGTCCTCACAACACTGATTCTGCTCAGTTGTAAAGCCACTGTCCTACTGCAATTGGCTCACCCATACAAGGATATAATCCAAACCATCTCAGTTCTTCACAAGTAGAATAAAATTAAAAAATACAAATATGTTGGCACAAACATAATGTTCAGCTCTCAAGAACATAGTAGACCCTACCTTGTGCAAAATTTCATCTTCTGGCTTGATGTATATAAGCTCTCCACTTTTTTGTGAATCTTGCTTTTGTCTCTGTCAACAAAGAGCATATACAGCTAGTACTCTTCAGGATTATGCTGCTCTGAACAAACTATTCACAAAAATAATGCAGAAGTATATCAAAGGTTTGAAATCAAGCTAATCTGAGCAAAATTGTGAGTTTTCTCACCTTCCTCTGTGCAGAATTCTCATGTGCAATTTCATCCTTAATGAGTGCTTCAAAAACCCGTGTAAGAACCAGATAGTACTTGAATTTGAAAAATTCCTGCAGCTCCCCAGTTGGCTGCAATTACATGCCCGCACAGATGTCCTATCAGAGCAAGACCCACAAGAGACCCCACAACATTTCAAGGTGAAAAGCAGGCATTTATTTTGAAACTAAATGAAATCACTCCACCAACATAATAACTATCCTGCTAGTTGTACTGGAAATTTGAATCGAACTCATCAAGTATCTGAAGTCGGGGATGGTGTTTCTCACCTCATCTTCTGTGGCCCAAAAGACCTCATCAAACAGGCCTTGGTAAAGAGGAGGAGCCAGTTCTATGGGAATATTCACAAGGCGCTCACTTAACAGAAGGCCAACCTCCTTTGAGTGCTTGCTCCAAAGCTCCTCCAAGTTGCAAGCTTCAGGCTTCTGAACACTTTTCCTTTCTAGAAACTTGTGAATCTCCTCCATGCATTTGCATTCCTGCTTACAAGACAATTTCCATATCTGGAATTATGCAAATCTCCACAATTTATTTGTTTATCTGTTCTCAACCAGGGCTCAGAGTTCAGGTTTGATTCAGCTTCAGCTGTCACAGTTCAAGGCTCAGAACAGGTGTAGCTCTAGATTTTCATGCACCTGAGGCTACATAACCTCACAGTCTAATTTACAGATCCAGGTTCAAACATTGATTCTAGGGTTCAAAGTTTACAGTTACTCAAACAAGCATTGAGAGCTAGATCTGTTCTCCTTGCACTATGTCAGGATTATGGTCTCAGTTTGAAAATTCAGGTAAACCTTGAGACCTACAGATTTCTACTCCTTTCTCTAGGTCAATTTCAGGTCTCAGCTTAAAGTTCATTAAAATACTTGCAGGTATAACAGCATGGGGTTCAGGATGTATGCAAGGTCTGAGTGTTTGAGTTTGAAGAGTGAAAAGATGCAACCTTTGTGTTCACAGTCCAAATTCAAGATCTGCATTTCGAATGGAACAACGAGAATTGAAAAGGGAGCTAAGGTCAGATGTAGTACAAAGATGGGGAAGAAAAGAGGAACCTGATAACGTGCAAGATTGAGAGCAGAGATGACTCCAATGGGGTCCTCCTCCTCTCCAGCCTTGATCACAGACCCAACTGTGGTCTGGGCCAATACAAGCTCCACAAACCCGCTAATGTCCCATACCTCATCATCTAGAAATGTGCGGAGCAAAGTTTTCACACCATGAAAATCACTGACTCTTGGATCAAAAAACTCAAAATCAACATTCACCATGTCCTGCAGTTCCAATAAGGTTCCTCAGGTAAGTGACGCTAAATAATATACCCTCACCACGAGACTGAAACCTGAACTCTAAACACTAGAAAATAGGCATCGTATTCTGGGGATGGAGTTGAATTTTTCTGAAAATATGGTTGTTGCAACCGGGGTCGTAGGGATTCTTGGAGAGAGGGGGGTAGCTAACAGCGTGCAAGTGGTCATGAGAGGTTTACAGAGAAGACGTCAATAAAAAAGAATCCAAGAGACACACAAAAGAGGTGAGTATAAGAAGGAAGAAGGCACCTCAGACGGCCCTGAACTCTCGTCTGAGTCGCTGTCGCTGCTGGGTTCCGAGCCAGACTCACTATCTTCGGATGGCGATGATGATGAGTTGCCATTGGATCGGTCCTCCTCCTCCTTGCTAGATTCTTGCGGCTCGCCGTTGGCTTCATGTTCCGGCGAAGATGGAGGCACTGGAGAAGACGATTTCAAACTCTTCCGCTTCCCCATTTCCGGCACAAACTGGTGAAAGTTTTCCGATCCTTCAAGGTTACAACAGACTTGTGAGATTTGGGTACCTGCTCTACTCTTGCTGTCCGCCAACAAGAGACTTCCGCCTTGCACGAATATGCAAAATTGTCGTTGAGCAGCCGTTGCAAAGCTACCACGTTCCCCTTCTAAACCCTAAACCCTAAAGAGTTCGCCATTTACGATTTTAGGGTTCAAAGGGGTTTTTTGTGAACCCGTTTACCTATTCTCTTTTGACGTTGTATTGGAAGTGTTTGCAAAAATACGAGTGTAAAATACATGCGGTTATGTATTCACCTCTCCTCTCCTATTCATTACATGGGTTGCCTCCCAAATTTTCTTATTATTGGGGCAATGGGTCATTTGATTGGCCCATCACCCAAAAAAAGAAAAATCTGAAAGCTTTGGAGGCTCACCAATATAGCAATCTCTATATATGAGGAGAGAGTGCCTTCCCTTTGGTTCATTTATATAGGTGAGAAGGGGAAAACTTGGGGGGAAACTTTGGGCAAAGGATATGGAACAAAGTGAGGTGCTTTTGGGAACACCCTTTGAGAGCATTATGGGGAACATTATTAAGAATATATGGGATTTACACAAGGGAAAAAAATTTCTATCCTCACCCTAATTAGTTGGGTAACAAGGTCACATTTGGGCTAATGACATGGGCCATACTAGTTTACATTATTTTTGTTTAATACTAAACATGATTGTACTTTAGATTATGTCATTTTCCTCATCTATAATATAATCTATATTTTTTAACATAAGGTTAAAAACATAATTAAACCAGAATTGCATAGGAACTAATATTAAAGCGAAATGCAAAATAACAGAATAAATCCTTGAAATACAAATCATTCACCTCCCTTTACTTTTAGAACTTTTAAATGCAAGGTGTTTAGTCTTTTAATCTAGTTCTAAGGTATTAAGCATTTTGTATAAGTGTGCTTGAAGATGACCTATTTCTCACCTTTTAAGGTTCAATCAACTTGTAGCATTAAGCAATGTTTTTTAATGAATTTTGTGATCATATGGCCAAAGTGGTGATCATCCATAACAAGATAAATAGCCAAATCTAACTATAAACTATACATGAAAGTACAAATATATTCATCTCTTTATATTTTTGGTTTCTTATTGAAACACTATTGATTTTCATTTTTATTTTTCAAAAAAATTGACAATTGAAACCACCAAAAATCAATTCATTTTCATTTTTAATTTCACATTTGGCAAATTTTTGGCAATAACAAAAGGGTAGTGTTAAGATGTTGTATAATATAGAGCAAGGTGAATGCATAGTCCTTGCCTAAATGCATGGCCCTATGATAGCTTCAAAGGTTTGCACAACTTGTAATTTGCAACGATTCAAGTTTGAATTGTATTGTTAAGTTCAAACACAATCAAAGGAGTAAATGGGATTATTATTAACTGAGATACTAGGATGGCTAGGTATTAAGTAATTATTTGTTGAAAATTTCAAAAGTTCTGAAAAATATGTGCCTATATGCAAAAAATCTGGATGGAACTCTCAAGCACAATAGCTTCATTATTTTAATATCGAATCATGAATTATTATTATTATTATCATTGAACATATAATAACAATAGTTAATTATTGGGCATTTTATTGTCAAACCAACCCATGTACTAGGATAATCTTTATTTTATTTTATTAAAAGATTGTGAGTCCTTTTGCTCAAATATATATATATAAATTATGATTTTTTTGGCAACTTGTTATTAAATGTGTTTATTGTTGCCCTAATGTGTCACATGTTGTGTGTTAATCATTATCGAATAAATATTAAATTTCAAAGTGTGTGAACTTTTGTTAGAATCTACATTTCATTTTGGAAGATGATCACAATTTCAAATCATATCAAAATATGTATATTATTTGAGAATTCACTTTTAAAAATCATAAAATAATGTATTTTAAAAACATAATTTACATTAAACCCCATTTACATGTGATAAAAACAAGTTTAAATCTTAAAAATTTAAAACATATTGATAAAAGTTCTTTATGTAATGAAGAAAGGTTAGGAAATAGGGACTAAATCCAAATGGGTCCTTTCTTGCTTTTGAGATATATGCAAGCTTGTCAAGCCAAGCTCATGTTGAGAAAGCATGAAGGGACCTATGGAGGAGCACTTCTCAACCAAAAAGGGAATAAATTTATTTTTTTTAAATCTTTTTTTTCTTCCAAAGAGGAGATTGTACAATCTATAAAAGACCAATGTTAGATTGTGGGGCCATAATGTACCGGCACCCACTAACGCACCATCCATTGGATGATCCTTATTACTTAGTTGTAGATGAACCTCAATTGAATTAATATTTGGTTTCACCTTGGTAACCAATTTTGTAAAAAGTAGATCTCATATATTAGCAGATAAATAAAAAATAGGTAATTAGGTAGGTAAATAGATAATATATACATAGGTAAGAATTGTTTTTACTACCTACATACCAACTAACAAACTCCTTGTGGGTTGTTAACATACCAAAATAATAGGTTTGGCAAAAAATATTTTAAAAAGTCAAAGGTGAAAAAATTGGAAAGTTATTTGATTATCTTGTCAACATTAAGAAAAATATTGTGACAAAATGCCAAAATACAAAGAAATTATGTATGTTTTGTCATTGCATTTTGATTATGTACACATTTTTTACACTCTTACCTCCCATGTTTCCTTTATTATTCAACGCATCCCATGCTCATTTGCAATCAACTGCATGACTTACGCTTTAACAAAGCCATAACACCAAGCTCAACATTCTCTACCAATTAGAATAAATCTTCACATTCACAAATATTTTTGCCTCAATTTTAGGCAAATTTATCTTTAGGTGTTACCATTAGGAACATCACACCCAAATTTTTGAAACCCATCCAACTTTAGAACAATATAGGACTCACATAATGAAAACTTTCAATCCAAATTATTTATCAAAAGGTTACCCAAGTCACGCAGAATTCAAAAATTTAATTAAATTTATCAAAAAATGTGTTTTGATTTGAAAAATGAATGCATAAGGAAAAAATTTCAAGAATGTAATAGGAAGGGATTTTTTTATTAGGAACACAAAAGAAATTTATTCTTTGAGAAATTTTCTTAGATGTTTATGTTTTAAAATATTTCAAATGCCAACTTACTTTATGTCTTTTATAGATAATTGATTGAATTAATTTTTACCTGGTTATGAATTTTTGAAATCAAGATTGTGGAAACCCAAAGGGCCATTGATGTTGATAACACAAATGATAACTATTTTCACCTTTTGTTATTTTAATGACTAATTTATATCATTCACTTATGCATGTACCAAATAAACAAAAATATATATCTACTGTGTAAATGTTAGGACATTTAAAAGAAAAAAAATGAAGAATTGGGTTAAGATTGTGATGCACCCCCAAGTTCCTTAAGAGACCCAAATGTGGGTCCCAAAACGAAACATCGAAAAAATGAGAAAATTAGGGCACATTCCTTAATTCGCAGCACTTTGGAGGTAGGAGGGCATGTTGGAGCTCTAGGATGGGACTAGGAAGAATTCATAAACAAAAGTTCAAGATGAAGTCAACTTGCACAACCAAGAAAAAAAGGTAGTTAGTGCAAGTTGAATGGAAGTGGTGTAGTCGATTGAGTAAGGACATCCTCAAGCACAAGCTTTACACAGCCCATAACCTTTGGGAGGAGGCATCATTACCCTCCCCATAGTATATTCTGTGCTTTTCTACGGGGATTACATCCAAATGTTACTTTTCCCTTGGAGTCCCAAAACTGGGACTCTTCCTATTGCAAAACTTTGGATGTTCATTTCTTTTTCAAATCAAGTCTTTTTTGAGAATGTACTTGTTGAATTATTAGCAAAATGCATGTTTGAGTGGACGTTGAAGTATCACATTTGGTGGTTGGTAAATGCTTCATCTAATATCAAATTTTTTTGCTAATGTGGACACTCTAGTCATTAATGAGTCAGATCATTTCTTGATTTGTTATAAGGTATAAGAGTTCAATTTGTGAAGCCTTATAGGGTGATAGAATAATGTTCACAAACTCCTTGCAAGTTTCCAAGGTAAATTAGTGATTATGGTTGAAGGTGAAATGCCAGCCATAATTAACACGTGTAATTCAACCAACATTCAATGGTGGTAGGTTGTGTGATGTGGTCATTTGAAAAATCACTTGGAATGGTAAACATTGCCATTAGTAGTTGAAAATACTACCATAGTAACTTGGTGTTTATTTTCCATACCATGGACATTCACATGTTGAAAACCTTTTGTTTCCCATGTCTTAGTGCCACTTATAGGAACAATGTGCATTCCAATTTTATTTGTGTTCACAACTAATTCTTGAGGGATGTTGTGAATCATAACCAAGTAAACACATCATTGTCCCATAACTTTCCTTTGTAGCTCATAATCTTTTGGTAATTTGTCAGCTGTTATATCTAATGAAACATGATAGCTCCAATTGAATTGGCTTTTTATGAAACTTTTTGTCCATGCATAAAAAACATGAAATGTAGTCATGGGGGTTTTTTCAAAAAGTTGAGGTGTTCATTTGAAGATAATTACTTTGATCAAATTAAGGCTGAATGCAATTAATGGACAAAGGTTGTCTTGTTGCCATGTGTTTCTTCAACACCTTACAAATTTCCTCCTTAAGAATAGGGTGTGCATCCAAGATAGAAGAATGTTGTGCAAATTTGGCAACAATAGTGCCAAGCTTTACATAGTGCTTGTAATTCTCCTTGAATTCTCCATTAGGATGAAACCACTCAACTAAATAACCCCTTGATAAATGATCATAAACACCACCTACATTTTATGGCTTTCTGTATGTTGCCCCCAAGTACTTCAAAATACTAGAAATGTTTCAGTGTTATTTTATAACACCATAAATAAGTGGCCAAAGGGAGAGGGTGAACCAATTTGTGTACGAACCTCTAACCTTTTTAGTTGATGGAATTGATTCAATCTTTGGCTTGAACAAGACTACTTTTGTTTCCTTCTTGGGCCTTGTCATCGCTCACTTGAAAATCTCCTTCTTTTGATTGTGTTTCAATCTCTCCCTCAACCTTGCAAAATCTCTCTTTCTATTAATCTCCATTTCCTCTATGATGGAAATGAAAATTCTACAATTTAAATATTGTTGTTTCTTGGCCATTGCACGAACTTCACGCAAGCAACAATTATACTAAAAAAATCATAAAAATACAAATAATAAAGGAGACAAGAAGTATCACACTAAGTAAGAAATTAGAGTTAAATAATTAGGGTTTAAAAATTCAAGTTGACACAAACAAATGAAAATTGTTAAACTTTTCCCTAAATAAGATTAGGGTAAGTACTTGAGGTGTAAAAAGACAAACCATATGAACTGATGAAAATAGTTGAAATTGACAAATGTGAATGAAAACTTAAAACTTGTGTCAAATAAAATTTTGTCCATTAAAAATTGCTGAATTTTCAAAATATTATTTTCTTGAGCACCAAACCTTACTTTTCAAAAAAATAAAAAAAATTGGCATAAAAGTGCTGAACCTACTATTCTGGTACTGTAGTTAGTAGGTAGGTAGGAAAAAAAAAAGGCAACTGAACTAACCACCACAGTTAGCTAGGGAAGTGAAACTGAACAGAAAACTGTTTCCTAACCACTTTCCATTCATCCTTCACGATGCGGTGGTGGGTGCTGGTCCATTGTGGCCAGATTGTTGGGGATCTTAACGGGTATTAGAAGCTGCACTCAACTCTTGCAGGGTATCAGGGAGGTTCTTGGGGGGAGGGGCGGGGGGGGGGCATAATCTCAGTTTTCAAACAAATCAATTACCTGGGTCTGTCTGATATGTGTGTCCATGAAGTTATTTATTATTATTATTTTTTTTAAAGGAATGAAAAAGTCTAATTCGGACTGCCCAGAAAACCATTAGTTCATTGTCAATTCTTTCATGAAACTCAACAATTCTTTGAGGTTTTGGAAGCAACCAGACCAAATGTGAATTTGATTTTACCCTCTTTTTTTTCAAGTCACAGAACCGGCGGTTCTTTTGTTCTGAAATATTTGAAGAACTTGAACCAGCAGTTATTAACAAAATTAAAAATACTTGTCCAACATTGGAAAATAGAGTGGAAACTGGTGTTTTATTTTCCATTCCAGGGAAATTTGGCATAATCTTGAGCCCAAAAAATGAAGAGGAAATATTTTTGTCTAGAAGGTGAGAGATGGAAGCTTGAGAGACAATTAGCATTGCTTGCAAAAACCTACAAAAGTTCAGAAATGAAAGCAATGCTCACCCAAAAATTTAAAAATCATCCACAATACCTGAACATCATCCAAAATAAGTAAACATTTGGATCATCAAGTGTATAGATGGTTCTAAGATGATTAACACCTAAAGAAAATCCGGGCAGAATGGGAAAAAAACATACTTCCCCAAATGGTTAACTTAGAAAACTTATAGCCCACCTCCATAAAATAAAGGCATTGGCACTAAGTCTATCTAGGCCTTTGGGGAGGCTTACCTGATCACCAAGTTGCTTTTTTTTTTCCCTTTCCTAAGGAGCTGCCCGAAATGGCCTGTGGAATTTTGTCCAGGACCCATTCTGGCCCCATTCTTGCTGCCATGACATTTAAGGGTTAAGAGTTCAGAGGTCAAGAGGAGATTTTCCTTTGTGAGGTACTTAATAAATAAAAAGGTAAAAATAGGAGGTTGGTGGGTTAGACAATTTCAAGTTTTAAACCCTAAACCCATGCAGAAGAAATTAATATTTTGCAACTAGACCCAGGCTTGAATATGCTATAGAAATATTTCCAAAATTTTACTACTATACATGCCATTTTCTAGTGGTGTTCATTCAAGCTCATAACTTGATAGAGAAAGTTAATAGCATAAAAGCAGAGAAGTAGTTGTATCACATTGATATTTTTCCAACAAAAAAAATTGGGAAATTTTTGGAACTTTCTGTTTTTTCTAGTTTAAATTTGACTAATTTTGCTATTTTATGGAAAATTTCGCCAAAATTTCCAATTAAAAAAATGGAACAGAAAACCCCAGGTTGTATATTATCAATTTTTTGACTATAAGAGAATATCATGTTTTTTCCTACAACAATAGGCATTGGGTCATGATTATGTGTGAGGTAACTATGTATGTGATTTCATCCATCTTTAGTGTGCAATGGATGATTGTCACAATATTGAAGGGGAAAAAAACCCTGAAGAACTTGGAATCTATCTATGAATGAATGTAATTTGGTAGTTTTGTTTGTCACAATGAGGAGACCAAATTACACCACCTCTTGCCATGCTCTTGGTGCCATTGATGAGAAAGGGCTACACCAAGTTGGTTTCCTAATCCTTTGACTTATGGTGAGAAGTGATTGAATATTGAGTAATTTTTTCATTGAAAATTCATTTAAATCAAAACTAAAAGTTTAGGGGAATTTGGTGTACTCTTGGTATTGTTGGAAAGCCTTTAGTGAGCAGGATTTAATGAAGGTGATTTGGAGTTTTTTAGACCTAAGGTGTAGGAGATATTGAAATTTGAATATTTTTGTTGTTAAACATTCAATTAAATTATAAAAATGGTTTTGAAAGGAAAATTTAGTTGCGTAATGAGTTCACACTTGGCCAACAACACATGCTCCTTTGGTCTATTTATGAAGGAAGGTAATTTGATTGTTTTGTTTGTTTTTTCGTATCATGTTGAGATCTCCCAAACCATGGCATCTCTTGCCACACTCTTGGTATTGTTGGAAAGCCCTTGATGAGTAGGGGTACATAAAGCTAGTTTCATAACTGTCAGTAGGATTTAATAAAGGAGACTTTTAACCTAAGGTGTGGGAGATATTGAATTTTGAATAGTTATTATCATTGAAAAGTCAAATTACATATAGTAAAGGACGTCATGAAGCATCATTTCATCCATCTGTCTCATCATTCATCCGTCCATCCATCCAGTCATCCATTCGTCTTGTCATGGTCTGTTTACTCTGAGGGGGCAGAGAAAAAGTGGAATACAGACGCGGCGCAACGGAGATTAATATATATTAGTGTTTTAAATTTATATTTTTTATTTTGGGGTTTTTGGACTTAGCTACACTCATCCTGTCTCTTTCTCAACAACTGAAAGAGTTGGGTTGGGTTTTTTTTTTTTTTTTTTTTAAATTTTTTTTTGAAT
>Ga0116227_10004672_pt1 | contig 29584 bp, 16 predicted proteins | sample S1TSphgellanicum_FD_89693 | JGI IMG/M metagenome (GOLD analysis project Ga0116227, IMG submission 89693) | Host-associated microbial communities from peat moss isolated from Minnesota, USA - S1T2_Fb - Sphagnum magellanicum MG | ecosystem: Host-associated > Plants > Peat moss > Unclassified... | reverse complement strand
TTAAAAACTTTAATTTTAAACTGGAGATTTTTTTGAAATTTTTTTTTGGTGCCAGGCACTAATTTGGGATACTTCAGCAAAACAACCAGATAGAGAGCTGGAGCCAATGTTGGCTTATTCAGCTGGAGCTGAAATCAACCAAGTGCAATGGTCAGCAGCTCAGTCTGAATGGGTGGCTATTGCTTTTGCAAACAAGCTCCAAATTCTAAGGGTTGCCTTGCCTACTTGAAAGATGGGGGGGGGTGAGAAGTGAAGGGGCCAAAACCCACTCAAGCAATTTTCTTATGGTAAGTAGAGTAAATACTAAATACCCTTTTGTATGTCCAATTATTTCTTAGAACACACACACTCACCCTAACCTTCTTTGCTCTTTTGGATTTCTAGAGTTAACTACCATATTAACCATTCACATTGTAGCTAGCTACCTAGTAGCCACTAGCTGCCTTACCTTACTACTTACCTGCCTAGCTAGTTAGCAATCTCTTAGATTCTCTTAGATTCCCTACCTACCTTCCAACCATAGGGCAGAATACTCCTAGCTCTAGGTAGGCCTTGGACTATCCAACTCTATGTAACCCCTACTTGTGCATTAAAAATGTGTAACCAGCTTTGGTGTCCTATTCAGGCATCTTTTTTAGGTTTAGGGTTATGCCAGTTTCACTTCTAATGTGAATCAAAGGGTCCAAGGGGAATACTATGGTTATGATGTGAATCAACATTGGGGAACACTGGTTATGCTCTAGAACATGCCCTGGTAAAACCTGTTATCACCTAACGGAACGCTGGCTCACCATAATGGACTCGCCACATTCCATAGTACATCGAAGGTAAGAGCATAATCTCTTGTGGGAACTTTCGACCCTAGAAAGATCTTGGTCAATGGCCAACATGACCTTTACGAATTTTGTTAGGTTCTGTTTTCAAAAAAATAATTTAATTTAATTTAATTTAATTTATTCTTTTCTTGTAGATACATTTTCTTTTCTTTACCATTTTTTTTCTTTTAATATGTTCTAGAAATCTTTTAACTATTCTCGAAACTTCTTTATAAGTTTGAAATTCAAAAGAAAAACAAGGCAACTCAATGACACATTCACAAGACATACGAATTTGAAATTCAAATTTGTTTTGGAAAAGAGGTTGAAGAAACAAGTGATGAAAGAGCTTGCATTGCCATGATGAAATAACAAAAGAAAGCATTGATGTTGGCACAAGAAACAAACGAAACAATGTTAACACAAAAGATGAAGAGAACAATGCAATGGCACTACAAGCACACCACACAACAAAGGGAAGATTATCAACAAAATAAATAAATAGACATATTTGTTGGCACACAATGAAAAAGATCAACAATGTTGTCAACAAGAAAAAGAAGATGAATGACCGAAGTTTTGCAAACATTGTCAAGAAAAAGGAAAAAATAACTAATGGATTGAAATTCTGCAAACAATGTTGCAACTTGTTCAAAGAAGATGAGAGACTAAAAAAATAGATGTTCCCAAACTTGCTTAAAGAAAACAAGAAACACTAAAAAAGACAAATGTTGCAAGAATGTGCTTGAAGAGGAAAAGCCACACTACAAACACTTGCATCATCAAGAAGAAACAAAAACACAAGGTTGTTTGTCATGTTAGCATGAAAAGACAAAAATATACAAGCTCTTTGACTTAATAAACCATAGATCAAAATAAAACAACTTCCTCAACAAAAACAAAACAACATCTTAAACAAAAAAACTATGATGAAAACTTATTAGCCAAATGAAAAAGGAAAGTGGAGCTATCGAAGCATTCATGAAATCTCAATGCAGGCCAAAAGACATTGCAACAAAAAAAACAGAGCTTTTGAGGCACATTCATCAAACCTCAAACAAAAGCAAAAAGATGACACCAAAGATGCCCCCACAAGAGCTAAATTAAAGTGAAAGACAGCAAATATGACAAACGAAATAAATTTTTAAAAAAACATGGTTAAAAATCAAAATTCTTACATAGGTGATCTTCTTACTCATTCCACTATTATATACCTATTATAAGTTTACCTTTACTTGGGATGGATATTGATTCTTTAGGCAAGCCAAAGGTGGGTAAATCCAAAAATATATCAATATCATTATTTTGAAGCAAATGTATGTTTCAATATTGCAATGTACTTAATTATCATGATGGACTTGTTTTAGTTGTAGCATTCAACTCATTGTGCATTTTTTTCACTTTCCACATTTTTGTTCCTTGCACAAAATACACCTTTAGCAAGATTGTTACATATTAATTACCTTTGGAACTTTTGTAGGATTTTCTACCATTTACATGAATGTTTTGAAAGTACAATTATTGAAAAATATTCAAGGCCTTTCATTTTGTCTTTGTTAATTTTTCCTTTAAAATATCTTTCATGCCATGTGTTCATAGTTTTAGATGTTAAAATGAGAACTAATTTGTTTTGCCCTTATTGCCACGGTGCCATATTGTACATATTATCTACATATTTTAATTTCCGCTACTTGACCATACCTTTTTGATACATTAACTAGTTATATTCACCAAGTAAATTTGAGTGAAAGCACACTACGATGGTTTTTTTTGGAAGTCACAATTTTGGTTGTTTTGGGTTAATCAAGTTTTATTTCACAGAACTCAAATCCCTTGAAAAATATAACAAAAGGGAAATGAGAAACTGAAAATGATACTATAACATTCCCAACTTTGGAAGTTTTACCAAAAATAACCAATGTTCAATCCAAGGTGGACTTTGCAATGTAGGGTACATCTAAAGTCATAGTCCAAACAACCATCCATATGGACATTTTACTTCTAGTGGAGTTGAAATACATGCCTATAACTTTGGACCACCACACATTGAAGTATCATAACAATTAAGATGAAAAAATCAAATAAAAAAAAGGCCCTTTCTTTCTTTCAAAATTTAAAATGGAAACTTAATAATGACATAATTTTGTAAAATTCATTTCAGTAACTAAATTGATTTTTTAAAGACCAATATTTTGGACATGTCTTCAAAATTGTTTAAATTAAGTTGGTATGTATTTGGATATGGAAAAAAATGTTAATTTAATATCATTTAAACATTTTTATTTGGGGTCCAATTTCACTGCATTTAAAATACAATAGATTTGGATTCTTATACGATCTTGAATTACCATTTTTGGTTGATTATAGTGTGCTTTTACCCATTTATGTTAAAAACCAAAAAAAATTATGATCTATACCTTTTGTATAAGGTAAACATGTTGATAATTTATTTTTATCTTTAATGAAATTGAAATTGTGGACACAATAGTAATTGTGATCAATGCGAACATGAATGTCAATCTTGAGAAAGGGCAAAAGTAAATTTTTTTATTAAGGAAAGTTTATTGTTTGTTTTGCATGTTTTGTTTTTAACTTTTGTTTGTCACATTTAGATCTATCAAACCATTGTGCCACTTGATACATTCTTGGTATTTTTGGAAAACCCTCAATGAGTAAGGGTGCATTGGGGTAAGTTGGTAATGTTTAGACTTATACAGTAAGGGTTATTGAATATTGAATAATATTGTCATTGAAAATTCAATAAAATTAAAAATTAAAAAATTAAGGAAATTAGGGGAAGTTTGTAATAATGTTAGAAAGCCCTTGATGAGTGGATTTCTTGAAGTGATCTTATAATTTTTAGACATGACATGGGAAAGATATTAAATTTTGAATAATTTTTTTAATGGGAAATTATTTTATTAAAAATTTACAATTGGTCTATCCTTAAGGTCATGTTCACACTTGGAGCAAGTGTGATTATGATTATGTGGACGTGAAACATTTTTTGGTTACATTTTTGTAAAGTAATTAAGCAAGTTGATAAACTATGTTTTAACCAATGTTGGATGGTTTTTAAAATACCACTTGGGGCTCTACCATGTTTTTATTAGGTTTATGGATCCAAACCAATGGGTCATTAGAAAATAATGACCATGGGTGAAGATTTGTACCTTTTCACAAACAAAAAGAGAAACCCTTCCAAAACCCAATTGAGCACACAATATGTGAAAATATTTATAAGTAAAACCTTTGCCATGGTGTAGAAGATTGATTGTTCTTATGGTTACTGACTAGAATAATTGAAGAGTTCTAGCTAGTCATCACTAATAAATGTAGTAATGCACCAACATTATATGTGCACATAGTTGTTATTACACGACTTACTTTTGTGTTGCCTTTTTTTTCCCCTTAGCTACCCTTGGCCTAATTTATCTTTTTTATATATAAAATGGATGATGTTTGGACACACTTTGGGCCCATGTTATGTATGTTGGGTTTATAATGGGCACTAGGCGTAAAAAAGTTTCCATTACAAAATATAATTTTTCATTCTTAAATATATTTTTATGATTTTAAAAATATTTTAGTAGTCACTATGAGAAATCACATCTATTAAACCCACACTACCTTGCAACTAAAACTCAAAAAATATTTCATATACAACTATTGTGCAACTATCTTTTGGGTATTACAACTAATGTGCAACTATCCCCTTAAAAATACAATGTATTGATAAATAAATTGTCACATCAAAAAATCAATTAGTTGTATTATAGTTGCAAGTGAGTTGAAAATGGGTCTTCTATATGATAATTTATACACATCGTACAAACATATGCAGTCACCCATGTTTGAGTTTTTTAGAAGTTACATTGTAATTGCATGTGGCAACTACTTTAGAATAGTTCTAAATGCAACAACTATGTTGCAACTAAATACAATGTACATACATGCGATCATGCCATGTCCACATTTCCACCACCCATTATGGAGTACACTTATAATTAGTTTTCGATTATGATTCACATTGATACAATTAGTACATCCACTATTGCACCACTACTAAAGTAATATTATTCAGCTATGTTATGACCATAATACAATTACTTATAACTTAATAAATATACATATTCATTAGTTATTTACATCTTCATCATATGTGTTTCATTTTAAATGATTTAAAATGTTATGGGAGCGTTACTTCAAAATTTAAAATTCATTTTTGAAATGTAAAGGAAAAGGAATAATGAAAAAATAACAAGAAGATAATAAGCTTTCCAACTTACAAAACACTTTTTTTTTCCTTTTTTTTCTTCTCTTTGGACCCCTCCTACTTTCAAACCTCATAATTTTCTTATTTCATTTTTAACAATTTAAAGTGTTATAGGAGCGCCACCTAAAGTTCTACAAATCATCTTGGAACTTTAATATCAATAAAGCAACATACAAGGATTTTTTTAGTGTTTGGGAATTGGCCTTTGTAGCATTCGATGGTTTGTTTTTTTCAATTTTTGACCCCCTCTACTTTGGGGGGCCATAATTTTCTCAATTTTGTTATGTTTTTGACAATTTTCAATGCCCTAAAGGTGCTAATAAGAAGGGTTCAAATTTTTTGAACATTAGAAACAATGGAACCCTCCCCTTATATTTGGCCTACCCTAAGTGCTTAAGTGTTATAGTTGCAATTCAATTGCAACTTAATTTACAACTAAAGAACAACTAAATGATTTAATCCACATGTTTTCTTTTCAAATCCCATGTTACAAAGTTTGTTCACTCATATTTTCACATTAAAATACAAATGTCATTTTGGGATGAATTCAAAAAAACTTAATTTAAACGTAAAACATAAATTTAAAAAAAAACAATTCATGGATTTTAATTTTTTTTTCCACCTACGTATCCTAGGTAGGTAGGTAGGTCCTAGGTGAATACATAGGTATGTAAGTCTTAAGACCTACCAACCTACCTACCTATCTATAACCTGGTTATGTACAACCTACTTAGTTATTAAAATAGGTATATTTATTTATTTATTTATTCCAAAATATAATTAATATGCCATGTGGCAATTTTTTTATGGTACCACGGAATAGTCATAATGAATGATGGAGATCATATTTCGAAAAGAAAATAAATTTTATGTCAAAAAATCATCATAATGCCACATGTCAAATTTTAATAGATGGATGACAATCAATGATGTCACATGACATCATGGGTGCAATTATGATGAAGTTGCATAATAGTTGAAAATGAATTATTTTGATAGAGTTGTAATTGAGTTACAATGAATTGCACATATATACAGTGAGTTACAACTCATGCAACTTGTTCATGAGCAATCATGGCACATAAATATAATGAATTGCAAGTGTCCTTTACAATTCAAAAATTGAGTTGCAAGGCCAATTACAAAACACCTTTTTTTTCATAGTGAGTTCTTGAAATGTGAATTGAGTCTATGACATAATTCAAGTGTAATGTGTAAATTATATATGATTGAAATCTAAAATTTTGTATTCAACTCTTTAGACCCAAACTTGGATTTGAATGCTTAATGGAATTCATCATGAAACTCCTTGTCCAAAATTAGTACTAACCATGTACATGCATCTACTTACCTAGTGGCCACCAATTGCAAATGCTTTACATATTTACATAGTAAGCATTTACATTCCCTACCTACTCATAAATGATTAATGGACCCTTATCCCATTGGCCGAAAAATATTAAACCTTTTATAAATTCATCTATCCCAAAGTTATTCTATTCAAAATGGGTTTTAATGTCCTTGAACTAAATTAATTTTTTGGTCCATTCATGGTTGGGGTAGTCCAAAAGACATTCTAACAATCAAAGGGATTGCAAAAATTTTGGATTTAAAAAATACTTACCATGTTATAATCATTATTAATGTATTATTGTGTGCCTACAATTAGAATAATGTCATATTCAATAAAATTATCTAAATATATATTGGATACTACATAAGTGTCCTTTTAAATCTTCCAAAATAATTATGCTAGTTGTTTTAACTATAATATTTTATTGAAGGAATCAAAAGGAATGTCCTAAGTAATACAATTGACTTCAACTTTTGTTTATGAATAAAGAAAAGCTTAGATCTATGTTTAACAATGTTCATTGGATGCATTTGATTATATCATAAATAATATGATAATTTTGAAGACCAAAAAATACCCTTTTGTGGGGTGGTGGTATTTTTCCCATGCATATATTATCGAACATCAATACTTGAATAGTTTAAATTAAGATAATTCATGTGATCCAATGGTGAGTTTTCACATTCATACATAAATGTGTATTAATATTTTGGTTTATAGTCATAAATGCATAAAATGTTAGAAAATCCCAGAAAATCCCAAAATGGATTTCAATGGACAAGCAAACATATTTTTTGGTAAAATTACTTCTTGCACATGTAATGTGCACATAAAGCTAGACATTTTGAACCCATCGAGCATAAGTTTTTTGCCAAATGGTTAAAAAATGAGTATTTTACCTTTAGCCCTTTCCTTCAAAATTTCAAGACTTTCAAATTTTTGTATAATTTAATTTTTCATCAAGTTCATCCAATGAACATGTATTTTCATAAAAGGGGGCATGTTTTATTGTAAAACTTTTTTGAAATCAATTGTATGACTTAATACATTCCTTTTGATTCCTTTTTTAAAATGTGCAATTTAAACACTTGATATTGTTGGTTTACAACATTCAAAATGACATTTCCATAATATTCAAATTATTTTAAAATATTTTTTATGAATTTAAAACATCATTTTATTTATCAACATACAACAATCCATTATTACTATAATAATTTAAAACAAAAAATCCAAAGGTGTCCTTTCTAGTCCTTTAAAAATAGGTCAATATTCCTTTTTGGTACCCCAGTTGTGGATACAACCAATTAAGTTTGTCCAATGTACATTTTGTTTGTGGTAGATAATGAAAATAATTTTATATATTTGTATGATTCCTAGGGGGTAACCCAACCATGAATGGACACTTTTAATTCATTTTCTGGAAATGGAAATGATCACTATAATTATTATTTTTTCTTTGTTGGTTCAAGAATCATGAAATGACAAATGTGGAAAAAAAATTCATCAAGGATTTTTTTATGGTACTAAAAGCAAAGCTTAAGGCCTCACAATGGGAAGGTTATAGTGCAAGACATTAAATATTCCTTAATGAACTTTATATGGGCATGTATATTGTGCAATTCTATGCAAGGTTTGAATAATGTATTATAAATAAATATAATATAATATATTGTTGTTAAATGTCAAAAAGTAGGATGGCAGTAGGTATTAATTTCTGCTTCCCTAAGGGTGTGCATTCAACTTCAAACTTGGTGGGGAACAACAAAACATTTTTTTAAAAATTGTCCTTTAGTAGGAGAAGTATTGATGGTGGAGGCCATACATTATGCAATACATAGAACCACACAACAATCTATAAATAGTCTCTAGACAAAACTTGTAAGGGGGTAGGGTGCAAGCATGTTAAAATAGGTCAACTTATGATCCTTGTCTGTTTGAATGAAAATAGCCATAAAATAAAATTTTGAATTTTCTTTTGTTTAATGATCAATATGAAATTTATGTTCTTTGACTTTAGTATAATAATATCTTATTTCATGTTTTTAATATGCATTTAAAGAGATTTTCAAAAATGCAAGTAAATGCAAATAGGTGTCTCGAATTGGTTTCAAGTAGATGAAAGTAAGACTTTAATTATATTTTTGGTAACTTCAAGTTGATGGCACATTAAACTATAATATTACTTTAAACTTTTGCATAATAAAGGCCATATTTTGCTAAATCTCCAAGGTAAAATTAAGTTCTAGCACGTTTTAATTGGCTAATTAAAAACCTACTTATTACATAATTTTTTCACATAAATTCTTAAAACTTGGTATGCAACTTACTATAAACTTAATGGAATGGATAATAGGGTCATAGTGAAACGTAAAATATTTTAAATGTAGTTTTTTACATTTGTACATTTCCAAGATTATAATGTTGAGGTACATTTTTAAAAATCCTTGCTATCAATATTTAATATCATCTAATTATGATGTAATCATATCCAAACAAACAAACACATATTTCAATATATAAATGATTAATTATTTTTTGTTCCATTTGTCACAAGGTTTGACTACTCTCATCATATTTCATGTTGTCACATGTATCACCCCAATTTTATGTTGGGATTTTTTGTAGTGTCATTAAAATTATGCCTAAACATTTCTAAACCTTAAACCCTAGAAATGTTAGGCATAATTTCAACTAGGTGCAAAAGAAATGGGTTCGTTGTTTGTCCCTTTGGTTTTTAATCAAATAGTGGTCATTGTTGGTATTTTCCAACAAAGGAATGTTGTCAATGCTTATAGTTTATTATCCTTCACACAACTTACTAGATTCAAATATTTATTTTCTATTGGTTCCTTAAGGTTTCTCCTTTCTATGAATACACTAACAAACCCCACACTTTGCTTAAATGAAGTCTTTATGCTTCTATTCCCTCAAACTTGTCGTTATGTTTTTTAACTTAACAACCTTTCTTTCTCTAGGTCACATTTCACAAAGAACTCACCTCCACACTTAACCTTAAATTGAGTTTGAATGTACCTAATCTTGTCTTTCTCCCTTTCTCTTCCTTACCTACTTCCACATACTTGCAACAAACAACATCAAAACCTTCATTAAATGTACAATTGCAAACAACCCTACTAACTATTTGCACCACATGCCCACAATATCCCTCGCCATGCTTTAGTTTTGAAACAAAACATTAATATCTAACTCCAAAGTTTACAAGATCCTTTCATTTTTTTAGATCACTTTCCTAACCTTTCTCTACTCTCCATAACTCATACTTGTTGCTTATGCTATGTTTCTTTCCCATACCCTCCCTCTTGTTGATCTTCTTTTAATTCGTTTTCCATTGCCTAATATTTTCCCACTTTCTACTTGTCTCCATATGTTCTTAAATCCCCCCAAAATAGCAAGTCAAAAAGAAAACTCAAGTGAGTTATTCTACAAAAGCTTCTAATTATTTCAAATGTTCCATCCTAAAAAGTTCCATCACCTCCATTTTGATGTCCTCTAGTTCCACCTACTATCTCCTTCAACATCTTTTTTTAAATTAAAGAGCTTTATTCCTTTCACTCAAAGCCCTATCCTTTTCTAAGTGTTAGCCCTTGGTTTTATTCCATTGCTTCAACCATTTGTTGTCATGAAAACTCAACTGAAAGTACGAGACCATACAACAACTAGTAAAATAGCTAGTCACAAACAATTTGGCAAGCAATGAAAAAGGAATTCCTTAGTTTTCCCTTATACACATTTATGCCTTTCAATAGAGCCTACTATACCCATAGATAATCCAATTGTCAATAAACTTATCCAAAAATTGATAATTGATTATGCACCTAGTGCGGTCCTACAACAAAATTGTCTTCATAAACTACTACATTGATTATATTTACTCTACTACTTACCATTTGCATACCCATGCCTAATATGGCTAGAGGTTATTGGTTATAAAAAGTAACAAAGGTAATCTTTATAAAAAATAATTGAGGTGCAAGATTGCTACTTGGCCATTTTCGATAACTAATGGTATTGAGGTGATTATTGGCCATATCTAGCAACCTTCAATCCATAACATGTTCAATGGGTGGATGTGGATCATTTTTGGTTCATAGAAACAAAATGGATATGGGTCACTTTATGTCCACACATGAAATGAGATACAAATAATTTAATATGTGATATAATTAAGGCAATGAAAAGAAACACATAAGTCAACCCCTAAAGTTGGTTATGGATTTCACACAATTATAACTTCATTCATTCATTCATATTTCATCTACTAACACATTTATTTGTGTGTCAATCATGCTTTCCAACGCATGATAATTTGTGCACAAAACATATGAGCTTATGAACAAATGAACTTTGCATGATTGAACCATTACTAAATCATTGGATGTTAAGTTTGTGATGTTGTACATTATTCAACTAGTGTCATATGCAAATAACTCCATTTTAGTGCCTTTCATGATATATAACCCTAATTTACACAACCTTTTTTTCATTCTCTTTCCACTGTGGAATCCCCAAAATATGATGCAATGACACTCAAAATAGTGTTCAATGAGACATTTATGATAAAAATGTCTAACATTCATTTATTCAACACCCTGTTCCCTTTTAAATGGTTGGTTTTAATAATAGGGAACAAGTTTGGGACAACATAAATGATTTTAATTTTGTACATGTTGCCTCTTAAGTTGGTGTGTCCATTTGAATTAATTATAAAGACATTCGCATTGGTTTAACATGGTTTCTTATCTAGCATTAACAATCCTGAAATGCAAGTGGTAAGGATAATTGATGATTACCCTTTCACATGATTGCTTTGATTGTTGACTTCTTGGTTGTTACTATTAGTTTAATAATCAACATATGAAGATGGAGAAGTTGGAGGAACCATGCATGGATTTACCATGCATCCATCATGGATAAGACATTGAAATTAACATATAAATTACTTGTTATGGCTAACATCATTTGGTTTCAAGTACCAACTTCTAGTTAAAAGCAAAATTGGAAAAAGATTCAAATGGGAATTGTCTTCCTATAATCAAAATTGAATACAAATTTATCCTCAAATTGCATACAAGTTCATGTGTTTTATGCACCCAAGTTTTTTTTTAATTAAAAAAACATGTTTTTTTTTTGAAAAGTTACAAATAAGTGTATTTCACTTCTTTGCATACTATTATCCATATTATTTAGTCAGTATGTGCATTGAAAGTTCAATTTTATTTTTTTGATGGGCATCTTTGAGTGGCCCATCACTAGACACAATTTGGTTTTAAACATTTTCAAAATAGACTATTTGAAAGCTTTGCCTTTTTTTTACCTTATATATGTTAATTATATATAAGTTCCACCCATGTTCAATATTTGACCTTGCAACAGTATTTTTCATATCCAAGATTATTTACTTCTTGTTTCCCAAGCCCCACCATTGAATGTGTTCAACTAGGATTTTGTAAAAGGCTAAAAACTACTAATAACAAACCACTTGGACCAATCAATAAGTATGGTTAATCAAAAACAAACTTAGATTATGCAATATGGCCTTTGCCAACCTCAACATGATGAGCACGAAAAATCTTGAACCAAAGTTATTTTATCGAGGTTTTTAGTAAGTTTATGCTATTGTTCATCTAAATTATGATGTGCAATGTGTTGGTGAAAATGCTCTACAAGAGTAGAACATTGGGCACTACATATGGGATAAAGTTTGTTGATCCCCCGGCTCGCAAAATGAAAAAAAATTAACTTTCTTAAGTAGATGCTACTTCAACTCATTGGTTGATTGCAATTTATATTTCGTATTATGTTTGTCATCGTTTTTTGCCTAGGTTAATAACAATGAATTGTGAGAGAAAAAAAGGTAGAATCAGATCTACTTTGGAACTAAGCCCACTTTGGATTTTTTTTTAATTGAATAAAAATCTAGAAGTTTAGGAATGTGAATAATAAGGTTAGACAAGATTGAAGCTCCATAATTTTTTTTTGAATAGTTTGGATTATAATTAGAGCTTTTATTGAATTGAAAAATAATTGGAATCAAAGTTTGTTTTTTTTCAAAAGCTAGAACTAAAGAACATTCATTACTACAAATCAAGGGTTTTTTCATTTCTTTTTGACAAAATAGTCATATTTTGAATCATATCAAACATTGGATGAAAATGGCCTAGTGAAAACATATAAGTTGTTTAGGCCAAAAAATTAATTAAGTATGTTTTGAATAAATGCTTACTATTGTTTATTTTGATTGAATTGTAGGTGACATGTAAGTCTCCATACATATAGAAATGGCTAAAACTACTAATTAATATGGCAATACTATTTTTTTTCAAATTTAAATGAAATAATAATATTATTATACCTTTAAAAAAATCTATATTGAATTGCGAATGAATCCAAAACTTTGACCCATAATTCCAAAACCAAATTAAAAAAAATACTTTTTATTTTTTGGGCTAACTATCAAACCCAAAAGAGACCCATGACTATCAAACTTATGTAATAAACTTATAATGTGCAAATATTCAAAGATAACAAGAAATAATAAAATAAACATTTTTGACAAATTAATGTGATGCCATGTGCAAATCAAAGGTGAGTAAATAAGGCTAGGTGACCTAACCTAACCTTCAAAGCTTAGCCTAAACCACCTAGGGCTAGCCACACACACAAAACACCTAGGTTGTATTTGGGTTGCAAGTGAAAGGACTTGAACCCCTTCACCTCCACTTTGGGGTTCAACTCCCTAACCATTGCACCAAAATCTATTTTAATACAGTAGAACCTTTATAATTTTATCACCTAGGGATCGCCAGCCAATGATAAAGTTTGAGAGGTTATAAATTATGGGAGAGTTTGGAACTATGAGGCGCAGGGTTCAAAAGCTGCAGGCTGCTCTTTTTTCCCATTTTCTTTGCATTTTTGATCATCAAGGCAACCCGTCTTTGGCAGAGAAAAAGGGTGAAAAACATATGAAGTCCAACACTTTTTTTCCGAACTTGCTTGTAACCGGACTATTGTCCCTCCAGTGCACTTCACACTTTGCCCTAAACTAGATATACACGGTACAGATCTGAGCTACAGTGTGCAGAAGGTCGCGGAGACTCCTTGGAAAGTCACGGAACGTTCTGGAGCCTTCTTGTCAATACAGTATTTGATTAATCCGGTCAGATCCACATGAATCGGTAGAGATGGAACATCAGGGAACATTCTGGAAAATCGACAAACGACCAATTTTTGCTTCAAATTGTATCCCCAGATATGTAGCTTAGTTGCCGAACGAATACAAAGACTTGTAGATCGACTTTGTTACATTGCTTGTGCATAAAAACAGGGCAGGACCCGTTTTTTTTCTTCACCAGCAACCAACAATGGCGAAGTCCCCCAAACCAGCTCGTAGCCATCTGACGGAGTCCCTACGCATTGCCCTTTGTCGATATAAGAGGGACAACCCAGCCCTCAGTCAAAGGGCCCTGGTGAAGTGGTTGGAGGAGATTCATCAGATGACAGTGACACAAGCGACAATCAGTAACACTCTGCAACGTTCGGCGAAGCTGCTGGCACGAGAGGAAACTGTAAATGGGAACACCAAAACTTGGCGATCGGTCATGTATCAGGATGTGGATGAAGCCTTGGCGCAGTGGGTGGAGGCGTACCAGGCTAATATCAACATCAGCAGGGAGATGATCCGCCAGAAGGTTGCCCAATTCCTGGAGAGGCTACATCTTGACGCACCAAAATTCGAGTTTTCGAGCGGATGGCTGGCCAAATTCAAGCAACGACATTAGATACGGTCGCACCGTCGATTTGGCGAGAGTGGTGCTACGGACACAAAAATCATCGAGGAGTCCCTGCCACGCATCCGCACAATCCTGGACCAGTATGCACTTTCTAACATATACAACATGGACGAAACTAGGCTTTTCTACTGTATGCAAGCCAACAACTCGCTTGCCTCCAAACAGTTCGAAGGCCGCAAGCAGAACAAGGAGCACATCACCATCACTATATGCTACAACGCTGACGGGTCTGACAAACTGCCACTCTGGATCATCGGCAAATCGTTTCGCCCCCACTGTTTCAAGAACATCAACATCGACAACCTCGACTGCAAGTACCACGCCAACAAAAATGCCTGGATGACATAAAACGTCTTCAAATTGTGGCTAATGCCTTTTGATTGGTGCATGGATGGACGGAAGGTGATACTGCTCTTTGACAATTGCAGTGCGCACATCAAAGATGCCGATCTGGAGAAGTTCAACATTCAGTTGAGGAACACAACATTGCTCTACCTGCCGTTAAACACCACCTCGAAAATTCAGCCGTGCGACGGTAGAATCATTTGCACATTCAAGGCCTATTACCACTGTTAATTCAACAACCAACTGCTGTCAAGGATTGAAAGCAACGTCGCAGATCCGGAGAAAATCAACCTCCTTGATGGCATCCAAAACGCCATTGCAGCCTGGAAGTAAGATGTCCGGTCAATGACCATCAAGAATTGTTTCCAACACTGTCAACTCCGCTCAGATGCGACTGCCACCCAAGAAATCGAACCCCCCGCTGAACTGGTCGTTGAATTGGAAGAGTAGATTCGTCAGTTCCACTATTGCAACCCCATGGAAATCCGCAAGCTTCTCAACTATCCTGACGAGGAAACAATTGCCCACGTGCCCACCGATGATGACATTACAGAGGCTATCACCGAGCAATTCTAGCCATCACCACTGCCCGCGGACAATGACGATGACGACGACAACTAGGAGCTTTCGGTGGTCACATCGGGGGAGGCATCAGAGATGCTTTCCAAGCTCCAGCTTTTCTGGACACAGCAAAAGGACATCTATCTTGCTTTTGTTGACTCGATTGTGAAGATGAATGACAGAGTACACCATCTCCACCAGAATAGTCTTAAACAGAGGCCTATCACTAATTATTTCCACCATAATTGATCGAGAAATAAACGAATTATAAAATTATAAAATTGTCGAGAAAGAGGAAAAGTGATAAGTTATAAGAATATAAATTTTTTGCTTGGTCCCATTGATGGACCGGGCCGAAGTGATAAAATTTGGGGGGATCAGTTTATAGAGGTTCTACTGTAACACATATGGTTACCACTAGATTTTAAACAGTAAACTTTTTAACTTGGATTAACTTACGTCACCTTAAGTTGACCTTGGTTTACCTAGCTCAAACTAGGCTACCTAGCACCTTAGCCTATGTTAATTTAACCTAGGCCTTTTTAGGCTAAACCTAGGTAACCTACGGGTACTTAGGTTCAACCCAAATTAGGTTCAAATTGGTTCAATTAAGTTAAACATGACAAAAAAATTAAATTAGGCTAAGTGCAACTATTTCTAGGCTAAATTATGATAAGTTAATTTAATTATGATAAATTTGGCTAAATTATTTGCTTGGTTAAACATGGCTATAAAAGGATAAATAAATTATTTAGGTTATAATTAGATACACTATGTTAAATTAGAATAAAATAAGTTGGCTAAATCATGTTAAATCAGGTTAAATTAAAGTACTCAAGTGAACCTTGGTTAAATTTGCCTTAAATAAAATTAAATAGGATAACTTATGCTACTTTGGCTAAATTTAATTAATTAGGATAAATTAAATTAAACAAGGTTATTTAGGCTAAACTAAGTTAAACTTGGTTAAATTTAGTTAAATTTGCGGTGCAGTCACATTAACAAGTACACAAGTAATTGTAACTAATGTTTGGTTTTGTGTATTTAACATTTAAAAATAAAATAAAGAACTCCAAATGGAATTACTTTCACATAATGTTATTTTCAATAAATTGATATATATATTTTAAAAGCTTGAAATCAATTTAATAAATGAAAAATACCCAAAAACATTTTGAAAGCATTATAACCGGTGTTTTTAAGCAGTAAAAAGACTTGTAAATGGATTTGAATTTTTTTGACAATGACATATTTTTAAAATTTTTTAAATTTAAACCATAACATAATACTGTGATGAAAATTTTAAAGATTTTTTAAAATAATTTTGTTCAAAGTATTGCAAAAATATTTTAAGATAAACATCCAATAAGTAGTCACCCAAGGGGGCGGGTGTAACTCATTTCATCTTGTTTGCACATTTTGACTAAACTTGCTTTAATTTGGCTAAATTAAGACAATGATGTTAAATCAAGTTAAATTACATTAAATTTGATCAAATTAGCTAAATTAAATTAATTTATGCTAAATTAAATTGCTTAAGTAAAATTGTGTTAAATTAAGCTAAACTAGGCTAAAATACACTAATTAAACCAAAGTACATTAAACTAAACTAGGCTAAAGTAGGTTAAATTATTTTAATTTAAGTTAAACTAGGCTATTGTGAGTAAACTAAAATTTCCTACATGCATTGGTGGAAGAAGTTTGAAATAATATATATGCAACTAGTCCACAAAAAATTTAGAAGAATTTAAGATTTCATTTCCATCAATGACCCATGCATGGCAATGTGTTAATTTTCACAAACACGCCCTACAAATATGGTCAACCCATCAACTTTTTTTACATGCAAATGTTTTTATCTTTCCATCAACCTAGTTTTTACATGTGAAAGTTTTTCAAAATGACGAACTCAAATCAAAAATTGAAAATTAATTGATTTTTGAAGGTTTTAATCACCAAAAATGAAACAAATAAAAACAAAACCAATAGCTTTTCATATTAGTTTTTTGATGATTAGCCAACAATATTAAAATAAATAAATTGTAGAGCATATTTGGTTGATAATTAGATTTGGCTTAATTTTCCTAAAGATCATTAACATTGTTTATACATCTTTTTATTTTTGATTGCCACTTTGGGTATATCAAAAAAATTCTTAAAAAGGACATTGTTTCCCATACCAAAAGGCCATCATTAAGGTAGGGGACCAATAATTAAATATTGCTATCAATCACTTTTTCATTGTCATTTTGTGAGATGCCTTTTTCTATTTGGGCATTTCCATGATAGTACAAAATAAACAAATAGAGTCAAAACTAGAAATACAAATATTATCAAAAGTGATAGCATGTAAAGTTTAACTAACTAATTGAATTATTCAAGAAATCACATATAGTTAATTTAGGACTTAGTAATAAAACATGAAATAAACCATGAATATGAAATTGATTCATAATTATGTCTTTATGTAAATGAAAAATAATAATTTTTATAAATATTGTTTAAAACACACTATTTGACAACAATACACCATTTGTCATTAATTTCAAATTTTGATTTTTATTCTTGAATAATGATAAAAATAACTCTTACCATACCTTTTCAATGGAAAAACATTGTACAACTTAAAAAGGTCATAATCATCAAAACATAATGTATTACTAAAGAATTACATATCATTTAATCTAAAGTTCATGATGTAAAAAAACTTGAAATTTTTTATGGATTTTGTTTTAATGGTTGTGTTTTTGAATGTGAAAAAAACTATCAAAATTTTTGGACTAAAACTAATATTTGTTAGTCCTTTTACTACATTGTAGCTTGGAGAGGTCACTTCCATTTTATTCCAAACATTGTGTAAAAAAATATAGGGTGCAACTTATTGAGGAAAAAAAAAATCTATTTCAATGTGAATAGGATGTTTATAATTGATTAAGAGAATATATTTAAAATATACCATTATTTCATAGCAAACTAAAAAATACCCTTATATCTTAGGTGTTTTTTAACAACAAAAAGTGACCTCTCCATGCAATATTGCAATAAAAAATTGCAATTTAAAAATGTATTCCAATTGACAATTGAATTTTTCATATGTGCATCAATTTCATAACATAATGAAAATTTAAGATGTTATCCACTTTCAATTGCATGTTTCTAGCGATAAATCTTTTCTCTACTTATTTAAAAAGCCACATAAAAAGTTAACTACAATGAAAATTTTCAAACTATGATTCCTTTTTTAAAAAATGTTTGTTATATTTCCCATTATGTGGGTTCAATTTACCCATTATTTTCCTTGGAAGCCACAACCAAGACTACAAACAAAACTACATGAACATTTGACTCATAACATCAATATGGATTACATATACCTTATTGCCTTGGCAAATTCAACACTAATTGTATTATTTTCAGAAATGTTGAAATTTTTGAATTTTTTTAAATAACAAAAAATTGTGAAGAAAAAGATTGAACCTTCAACAATATTATATTCATCAAAATGAAATTCTCAAAATTAATAAATTATTTCACAAACATGTGTTGAAACTACCAAGGTATTATTGTATTTTTTGCTTTCCTCATTTGCAAGTGAAACAATTGCATGAAACACCTCAAAGTGAGGCAACCTAAAGTTGTTTATGAATATATATTTCATCAATTATTTTTCTTTTGATCATGGGTCTTAGGTGAATGATAGATTTGGTGGAAGATGTTCAACTATTGAAATGAGTTAACATTGATTGAGTAGAGGATCACGATGGATTAAATTTTAGTTACAACAAGGATCAATGTTTTGTATACTAGTGGGTTGGCCAAAGGGGGGGATTAAATATCACATGGATTTTTGTGGACCTTGTATTTAAAAAAACTCTTACTTGTTCCAAAGTTGGGAATCAATGTGTCAAATTGTGACAAAAGGTTCAAGTTTAGGAACTTTGATATCTTTGCAAAACTAGTTTGGAATAATGACTTGATCATGGCAAAGGTTAAGTGTACATGAATATCATGGTTTGTAGTAAGACTTGTGTGAATATTTCAAAGTATTAAACTCAAATACTATTAAATTTGGGAATAACAATAATATTCATTTATATTATTAACTTGGGTTGCACATTGTTGCACACTACCAGTGACAAGCAACCTTTTTTTTCTTATCATGTCCCATTTGGTTTTCAATATCTCATTATTATTTATATCAATTCTTAATTTAATTTAAATGGTATTAAAGATTATATCCATGGTGGGTAAGGTAAAAGAGGGAGGTAGTTGTTAACCAAAAAAAAATAAAAAAATGAGGTAGTTATTAGTAAAGGAATGAAGTAATAAGCTTGAAAATGAAATAGGATTTTTTTTCATATCCCTATCAATGGGTAGGGGAAAGGAATAAGGTAGTTATTAAAAAATGAGGTAATTAAGTTGGGAAATGATGAAGTAGTTATGAGTTATTTGTAGAATTGTCCCTGGAATTGTCCAAGGATGACCATACAATAGATTTTAAGAGCTTACAAAAGATTATGCAAAATCACACATATATCAACTCCTCAAATTTTCATCATTGGAATTAAAATAATTTTAAGGAATTATTAATAGAAATTAACCCAATAATATTTCCAAAATTATTAATGGAATTATTTCCTTTTCACTAAATTGTTCAATTTTATATTTTGGAGCTAATATAGGAATACTAAACTTCTTAGCCATCAAAGTATAAAATGTTAATCTCTTACACCAATCCTTGAGCACCACAAGGAAAATAAATAGGAAGCTTGAAAATTGTAAAAAAAAATAATTTAAAGGAAGATTTTGGAATTCATTGGTAGGAAAATCTCAATCAAGGTGAATTTTAAGTTACAACTTTTTATGTTAACAATATTTGAATTTTTTTCTTGTCTATAAGCAAAGGGATTTTCTTAAATGACAAATGTACATACATAAGGAAATGATTAATCATCCACAACCCATACTTAAGAATGTTCATTTTTCACACATTTTGTCTAAGAATTCCAAAGAGTAATTGCTTTGGGCTTGGTTTGTTGGAATGCAAATCGAGTTGTGAAGATTTTGTTTCTTTGTAATTGAAATGGATGTTGCATCAAAACAGGACTACCCATCAAATGGGTTCATTCTATATACATGTTACTATGGTTTGATTTTACAAAATACATGCTTTATAACATCGCAAAACTCCCTTTGGATCTCCATGGTCTGCAAGACTCCCCTTGATAGCTTGTACACACACTCATTTTCTTTTGTCTCTTTAATGATATTTGTGGTTTTTTTTCCAGGTTTGGTATACATCATATCTTAACACCCATCTAAAAGATGAGGATAGAAATAAGTAATAAATTTCAACATTTTGCAACACTAGTGGAACATCCAAAATCATATATCCATGCAACACTAGTTTTAACACTTAGTAAGGACTTGTTTACATAAGAAAACCACAAAGGAAAAAAAATGCATTAAAAGAGGTTTAGCTTAATTGTCGATTGAATTCTTTTAGAGAGCTATAAAGGATTCATCGGTAAGTGGATGGGCTGATTATGCTGAAAGGCTCATTGAGGCCACTTTGGGTATTTCAATCAATCTTAGTTATTGAATTGTGTGGCATCGTTGCATCACAATTGCAATCTTGAAACAAGTATATGAGGAAAGTCTTAACTCCTCGGTCTACTTCCTGGGTGGACCCAAAATAAAATCAGTTGTCACTTCCAACCAATTTGAAAAAAAGGACCCAACCCTAATAATCCACACCAAACTAGTGTGAACATGACTAAAATCTCCAATGACTAGCTCAATGTGAATAAGGCCATTTATTGAGTGCCAAAACCACCACCAATGGATGGATGCAATAATCCCTCCTCCTTTGGAAGCAAGGTGTAAGCCAAAGAAAAAAAAAAACACACACACACACACACACACACTGGTAAGTGAATGGATAGTTCCCAAGTGAACGGATAAGAGTATTGCACACGGTACTACAACACACTTTTGGAGGCAGGTTGTATACAGGATCAACTGCTTACAATGCCAGTAGAAACCAAAGAAAGAAAAACTCCAAAAACACAAGATTGTGAAATCAAAGTACACTTTGATGAACTTTCGCCTTCCATTTCCCATCATAAGTACTTCATCGAAAAGATGAAGTACTTATGATGGTAATAGTCAAGCTACTTCTCAAAGTTTTGAACTTTTCAATCATGTTGTTTCCTTTCCTTTCCTTTCCTTTCACCTAACAAATGGAGAATGTGCTTCTCACACCCATTTCCCATCCCCTTTGCCTCCACAGCTTGTTTGTTTCACAGAGTGCCCGAACCTTCCTTGTAAGCTCTTCTTCAAGTGCACTTTCCAACATCAAATTGTCTATGTTCCATCAAACCAACCGCAACTGGCAAACCATCCATTGGAAGCCTGTTATGTCACACTGGTTGGTTAGCTACGCAACGGGAACCCAACAGAAAAAGTGTTTCCTGTCCACCCACCATCCATCTCTCGGAGTGCTCTGGTGGTGGCTGTTGAAATATCATTCTGGCCATAGGAAAATAGACGGGCTACTAAGTAAATAGATGGATGTAAATGCTTAGTAAGTACGTGGGTTGGGTTTAGAGGTAAGTGGTAAACACAGCAATTGAACTAACCAGCATGGTTAGCTGGGGACCTGGAACCCAATGGGAAAGCTGTTTTTTTTTTTCTGTCCACCTACCATCCATCCCTCATGGCGCTCTCTGGTGGCTGTTGGTTCATTTCTGACCATTGTCCATAAAACCTGTTCACTATGAAGTACAAAATGCTTCTCTTCTCCAACTCATTTCACTAGTGAAGTAGGAGAGTCAAACACAATCAAGAAAGAAAGAGAGAGAGAGAGAACAATTGACATTTTGGTGTTTGTTTGGTTTGGATTTCCACACTATGGGCGTCCCTTTGTGCATTGTCTTTTTTTGGCGTTGCCTACCAAGGCAAGGATATTGGGTTTAGATTCATTATAGAGTATAGTAGCTTAAGGGATTTTTATAGGCCCCTAGGTAGGTAATAGGTCTATTTTTTATATGAGGATTAAATTTGAAAGATGATATTTTGGCTTGTGTTGAAACTTAAGATTAGTTATATAGAGTTATAATATCTTGAAGGATTTTGGTTTCTTTCAGAGGATTTTTTGAAGATTATATTTTTGCATGGTGAAATATTTGAGTTTTCATAATTCTTCTTTTGCCTTAAGATACTTTTTAATGTAAATGGCAAGGCCACAGTGTGAAACACCCCTTGGAAACCCCTTGGAAATTTTTGCCAAAAAAGTCTGTTGACTCACAAAAAAATGGTAGGCGTTGCCAAAAATGCAAAAGATTGTTGGTAATCTTGAATTGATTGTTAGCACTCTGACTTGCGGAAAAGAAATAGTTTTTACCACGAGCTAGGCATGTATGTGGTATGTGTATGTGAGCAATTGAGACACGGCACTTTGTAACATAGAACCATGTGCTGAATATTTGTGCTGTTTATTTTGGATACTAGGTTTCATTGACCCTTGGATCTTGGCAGATAGGTTACATTGGAAAAGAGAGAGGTCGGCATTTTGCCTCCGTGGGGATGAAATATTTTGCACGTGAAATAAAAGTTGCCTTCAAATACACCAGAAAATTTCTTCTGGATTTACCAGCACTCACCACCATATTTCATTTTGCACATGAAATAAAAGTTGCCTTCAAATACGCAAGAAAATTTCTTGTGGGTTTACCAGCACTCACCACCATATTTCATTTCGCACATGAAATAAAAGTTGCCTTCAAATACACCAGAAAATTTCTTGTGGGTTTACCAGCACCCACCACTATTTTATTGTAGCGGTATTTATACTTTATTGTAGCGGTATTTATATTTTATTGTAGTGGTATTTATACTTTATTGTAGCGGTATTTATATTTTATTGTAGCGGTATTTATATTTTATTGTAGCAGTATTTATACTTTATGACTAAAAGCCACAAGGCTTTATCCCCCCTCCTAAGGCCACTCTTCTTGGCTTTTGTATGTTGGACATGATTTGCCTCCCTCAAGAAGGTGGCGAGTCAATCTAAAGCTCTCCTTTCAGTTGTTTCGTGAGCAAGTTTGTACTTGAAAGTTGATAAGTCGTTGAAGGACTAGTTGTTCAGGCTTTTTTTTAATAAATGGGCGGTGTTGTAAGATGCATGAAGCCTTACCCACAAAAGGTGTGAGCTATAACTGGCTAATAATTGGCAAGATAACCTATGGTTATCAGCCAATTATTTGATGACCTACCCTTATGCATAATTGACAATTTATTTTCCAAAAATATTGATAACTAATCAGAACCTAATTTTTAAATTAAAAAAACCTACCCAACAATTATGAAAAAAAATCAACGACTAACCAACACTGGGAAAAACCTAGCTCCTTTGCTAAATAAATACTGACCTTCGCCTAATTGGCTCCCTCTGGCCTCTCAGGTGGTCACTGCATGCCTCATTTTCATCAATACCTTACCTGCACTTCACTCGTGAACATATCATTTGGAACCTATGACCACACTCCACATGGTTCAAAAAAAAAATTTGATTTTTTTTTTTTTTAATTGGCTTTGCTGCATCAATTTGAAATCCCAAAAAGAAGCCTTGTTTGAGGCATCAAGCAACCCACAAAATTTGTAGGTTCATAGTTCAAACCATGGTATGAGTGCAGGTGCTGGTTCACCCAAGGCCTGAACTTTGTATTATCCCTTTCTGGGCATTTATCCGGAGTCTATGCTTTCAAGGGGACTACCTATCAATGTTATGTTGTAACTATTAGAGAAATCTGCAAATTCACCCTGTCTTCATCCTGTCTTTGGGCCTCCTTTCACCCCATATCCTCTCTTATAGATATCCTCTCTTATAGTGGTGTTCGCAAAGTAAGGAAATTTGAACAATGCCTTTTGAAAAATTATCTATCTCTTCCAAGCCTAGCTACCTTAAATTTTTAGGTGCTATTTTGTAACACACAATTTTGTTGTTCTTGCAAAAGGCTTGTCCAGGATTCGGCAACCACAATTTGGGAATTCCGTTATTTTTGAAACTAAAAAGATGGTTTTGACCTATAGAAATGATTTTATTTTTCATGATAAAAGACCCATGTTTGCCAGATGTTGAAAAGAAATGATTTTCATGGATCTAGGATTGGTTCTAGGAGGATTGGTTCTTTTGATTTTCATATTTTTGTCATAACCAAATTAGCTATTTTCATGGGTTATATTGCAAAATCACTATGAAAAAATCATGTCTGTTACAACTTGTCTGTTTCGTTGTGTAATTTAATTTTATTGAAATTTTTTTAGTTATAATCTAATTCTATTGAATGTTTTTTAATTACATCAAACAAGTTACAACGGACATAATTTTCCCATAATGAATTGATGGAAAAAAGAAACAGTGCTCTCAAAGATACCTTGAAAAGCCATGTCAAACTCCGGGCAGAGTAGTGGCACAGCACCAGGATATTCTTCACAACAAAAAATACCCACCAGGTATCAGTCCGGGTATCATAGATGATAACCACGATTGTTGAAAAAATAATTCAAAACGCCTGGGTCTGAAACATGGCCGTAACTATCAAAATCAAGTGCCCGGTTTTTAAATACACATAAATTGAATGAAGGCTATGTGGATCTTGGGACATATATGAAATAGAATAAATATTCGAATTCTCAAGTTTTTACATAAACGTCAAATAGCCACCCAAGAACCACGGAACTGATAGTTATTTTTAAAAATCAAATACCCGCCCAACATTGGTGTCGGCCTTATCACTTGGGCTCCCCATCCGGCACTGGCTAGTGTGCTTTTGTGGTGGCTCGTGGGCCTGGCAAACTTTTTGGAATGTGAGCACAGCCTTGATTATAATTTGTCCATTGGTTGCTTCGATCCTACTAATGTTGGTAAAATTTTAATAATGACCATTTATATTCAATAGTTCAATTTTATGTGACCCACACCCAAATATATACTTATTCTATTAATTAGTTGGGGTGCCTCACAAGTCCAACTTTTTTGTTTTTGTTTTTGCAATGAGCCAATTTGATTGGTCCCATTGCAAAAAAATTGAAACTATGGAGGCTGTCCAAAATAGAAGATTCTATGGAAAGATGGAATGCCCTCCTTCTTTGCCTCACCTCTATAAAGGGGACGACTTTGGGCATAACATATGAGATTAAAGTGAGGTGCTATTGGGAACACCGTTGGGGGCACATTGGGAACCTGGGGTACTTATTTATTAACCTCTCCTATTAATTAGTCGAGATATCTCCCAAGTTCATTTTTTTTTTTTCTTCAATGAGTCAATTTGATTGGCCCATCACTCAAAAAATGAAATTATGGAAGCTGCCCAAAATAGAACCTTCTATTTTGAAGTATAAAGTTACTCCCCTTTGGCTCACCTATAAAGGTGAAAGGAGGACAACATTTGCCAAAGCATATGGGATAAAAGGGAGGTGCTATGGGGAACATGTCAGGAATAAGGGAGGACCCTTCACTCCATGACACAACTTCTCATTGGTTGCATGGAAATTCTGATTCCTAAAATTGGCTGCCACTATTTTTGGCCGGGACTAATAGCCCTTCCTAAGAACACCCTACCTATTCTCTTATGATTTGATGCTTTGGTCCCTGCCTTTTCCCTCTTGGGATTTTGTGTAAAAAACAAAAGGGTAGTAAGAAAGGTCCTCGAGGGACAGGAGGCTCCACCATAATCTCTCCCCAAGACAAACCCCTCATCAAAATGACTCAATAGAAGGAAAGGAAGGAAAAAAGTGGCTAAGTAATGGAGTGCTTGCTTGCTGGCTGGCTGGCTGAACTCAACAAGGTGATGAAGAAGAAGAACAAAAAAATCTTTGACTCTATCTAGGACTGACATAAAACTACCTACAAATCTGACATCTTTCCAAACAAAAAGAAAATATCCCAACATGGGCTGGCTCTATCCATGCAACAAGTTTGTATCTATCTACATGACAGAGATTGTGATCAAATTTCCTTCGCCATCCCATGTATTGAGGTTCATCCACAACCCAGTCATAATGGACATCCATCCAGTGGATGATTGTGCTTGTGGGGCTTAGTTGACCATCCCTTTCCCCAATCATCCCCCCACCTCCTTTCCAACTCATCTGTCCTTCCTTCTTAAGGGAGTGTTTCAATGAAAAGGGCTACAAGGGTGGCACTATTGCAACTAGATTTGATATGCTCATGTATATGTATAAGGGGAATGGGTTTCCATGCCTTGTATCGTTAGGGTTTTGGTTGTTTGGTGAAAGGCCACTCACTCGGTAATTATTTTGTTGTGAGGGCATAATTTTTTTTCCATGGAAAATGCCTCGCCTGGCGCCCCCCACCCACCATTATTTTAGTGGGGGTGTTTCCACGAAAGGCTGTCACTATTTATTTCATTTAGGGGCAGGGCTCTTTCTGTGAAAGGGCCACCCACTCATTATTGTTTTCTGAGTGTTTGTTAGGTACCCAAATTTTGTCCGGGTTCCATCGGTGCTTGCCGCTCGGACCCATAGATACTTACATACATTGTACAATATGCGGTTTAAACTTTCAACATGAAGAGACAAAAAAAAATTAAGCTCCTTTACCTTTCGGCTCCCATGTGTGGCAATTGGTTCACAAGCTACATTCTCACTAAAGAAATGAAGAGGTCTGTAGGCATGGAATCCCATTGCCTTTACCCGATCGCATTAAAAAAAAAAAAGTGGTAGGAGGAAATGGCCCACTGCTGAAAGGTGGGAAGTTCCGGGCAGGTCCAAATTTTAGGAATGCCCAAGGGGCTTACTTGGGTTAAAGTTCAAGTGCTGGATGTAGCAGCACTGGTAAGTGAAAACCGTCCAGAAAATTTTCTAGTGTATTTGGAGGTAACCTTACATAGTGGAATTTTTCATCCGCAAGAGGTGAGTGTTTCGAGTAGGGTAAGGCCCTTAGGCAAGGGCCTTCTCTCAAGAAAGGAAGCTCCCAACTGCTTGAGTCATATTAACCCGTAGAAGGGGGTTGGGGGAGAGGGTCCCAAACTTGTGTTTAGTTTTGGACCTTTCTTTGATGGATTTTGTCCATTTATTTATTTATTTGTTAAATGAACCCTTAAGTTATTTTTCTTCCTTTTTTGAAACCTTTTGTTCTTGCCAGTTGGGGCTCTGGGTTAAAATTAAATAAATAAATTAATAATAATAAAAATTGCAGCAAGTTCCATGAAATCCATGGCAAATTAGAATAGGTGAGGCAAGAACACACCGACCTAATATCTACCCTGTTGTTACTCTCATAGTTGTTAAAAGCATTGCAAGAAATTTTCAAGTGTATTTGGAGGGCACCTTATAGACACAAAGATCCTCTCTAGAAAGGATACGATACATACTCCCCTTAAGAGTAGGAGAAATTTCCAAATGTATTTGGAGGGCACCTTACATCCACAAAGATCCCTTCTAGAAGGAATACAATGCCTAATCCTTAAGAGTGGGAGAAATCTTCAAGTGAAGGCACCTCCTTATATCAACAATGATCCCTTCTAGAAAGAATAACAATACCCACTCCTTAAGAGTAGGAGAAATTTCCAAGTGTATTTGGAGGGCACCGTATATCCACAATGATCCCTTCTAGAAAGAAATACGATACCCATTCTTTAAGAGTGGGAAAAAATTTCAAATGTATTTGGAGGGCACACTATACTCACAAAGATCCCTTCTAGAAAGAATATGATATCTACTACTCTTAAGAGCTGGAGAAATTTTCAAGCATATTTGGAGGGCACCTTATATCCACAACAATCCCTTCTAGAAAGAATATGATACCTACTCCTTAAGACTGGGAGAAATTTTTAAAGTGTATTTGGAGGGCACCTTATATGATTCACAATGATCCCTTCTAGAAAGAATATGATACCCATTTGATACCCACTCCTTAAGAGTGAGAGAAATTTTGAAGTGTATTTGGAGGGCACTTTATATGCACAAAGATCCCTTCTAGAAAAAAATACAATACCTACTCCTTAAGAGTGGGAAAAAATTTCAAGTATATTTGGAGGTCACCTTATATCTACAATGATCCCTTCTAGAAAGAATACAATACCTACTCTTTAAGAATGGGAGAAATTTTCAAGTGAATTTGAAAGGCACCTTATATTCACAAAGATCCCTTCTACAAAGAATACGATACCTGCTCCTTAAGAAAGTGAGAGGGAAATTATGTCATTAAAAAAAGGCTTTATTAGAACCCTTGCAAGAGTAGGTGTAAGGATCCTCCTTCTTTTGACAATTGGTGATTTGCTTATGTTTTTGAGTTCAAGTAATGTTTGCCTCATGTTCTACAAGAGATAAACATGCCTTGTGAGTTTGGACTCAACTATAACCTCGTCCTAAGCCCCCTTACTTTGACAATTCCCTCTACACTTTACATTTAGTAGTAGTACATTTAGCTTTGTATTGAGCACCGACACTACTACCTTACCCTAAGGTCATTTTTATCATTAAATAATTGTCAAAATAGTGAAATGAATTTTTGTGAAAATATGAAAATGACATGTTGCAAATCATCAATAATTATTATAATAGATCATGAAAAGTTCAACAATTTCAAAATTTTCAAAAGGAATTAATTTTTTGAAAAATTAATAATTATTCATTTTGTGAATGTGGAAATTGACCCTAAGCCACCACGGTAGTGGAAATTAGGAATTCATGGAACTGGACCAGTACACTTTTAGGAAGGTGGAGAAGAATCCAACTAGCCAGGAACCAGTGTTTTCTTTCAAAAAGTTAGCAAAAACTGTCAAATTTACATTACTTCTAAACTTTTTTGAATTGAAAATAAAAATTGAATATAGAAACACCAGTGATTGATCATCCATAAGAATATTTAGCCAAATTTTGGCTATTAACCAAATATGAAAATAAAAATATTTAAGCATATTTTTATATTGTTAGCTACCTATGTTTTGCCAGTTCCACTAGTATGTCAATCAATGGTGGGAAACACTTGTTCTGGTCTCTTCAGGTGGAATTTGGTCCCTACTAGTACCAAAAAAAACCCCTCTGCCCGTGGCAGGCAACGGGCGCGCTATCTATCCACCTGGGTGCGATGGCAGTCAACTGAGGGCCCGCCATGGACAAGCTCCGCAAGTTCGAAAGTATAATTGGCGATGGCGAGCCGCTTTTACGATTCTCTGTCTCTTTCCCTCTTTCGCTTCTTCTTGTCAACCTTCCCAGAAAGCTTCAGCTACTCCAACAATATTTTACGATTCTCTCTCTCTCTTCTGCTTGTCAACCTTCCCAGAAAGCTTCAGCTACTCCAACAATATTTTACGATTCTCTCTCTCTCTTCTGCTTGTCAACCTTCCCAGAAAGCTTCAGCTACTCCAACAATATTTTGCGATTCTCTCTC
>Ga0116227_10004671_pt1 | contig 29586 bp, 24 predicted proteins | sample S1TSphgellanicum_FD_89693 | JGI IMG/M metagenome (GOLD analysis project Ga0116227, IMG submission 89693) | Host-associated microbial communities from peat moss isolated from Minnesota, USA - S1T2_Fb - Sphagnum magellanicum MG | ecosystem: Host-associated > Plants > Peat moss > Unclassified... | reverse complement strand
TAAAATTAGGTGTGAAATCTTTTATTAAAAACCTTAACTAGATGAGAGTTATGGACTTTTGAAAGGTCAAAATTGAACCTTATTGTCAAAAGTCCTTTTGAAATGGATGTTTCCCTTGTTTTTTAAAAACAAAATCCCTAATGAACATTTTTTTAAATATTTACTTTGGTTTATTTGCATATGGACTTTATGAGTTTTCTTTTTAGGATTTTCAAGTGGCATCCACCATGACAAATATTTCATATATAGGTTTTGACCTAGGTTTAGGAGGTTTCATTGATGGATGAACATTTTTGGTAGTCAAAGATTAAAATATTGAAATCTTAAAAATTAACAACCATGTCCATTTGATCACTTTTAAAGAACTTACTAAACTAACCAAACCTTAAATGGATAATTTAGATGAAAAACATAGATATCATGTGAAGCTTTAATGAAAAAAAATCATTGGATGAGCAAATGAAAGTGTTGTTAAATAAAAGTGGACTATTCATTTTTGGTTAATCGGTAAATTATTCATGCATTTTCAAAATTTGGAAACTCATTGGGTCATCACATTAACCCACATCTGTGGTGCCTTTTATTTAAATGTAACACATTATCCATCAATTTCCACATATTAAAATGACAAGCATTGGGCTTAAGGTTACGAGTGCATTCACCTAGTATTTCTTCAACTTGAAAATCCATAACTTCATGTTCAAGCATTGTTATTTCCATAGATTGCATGTTAGGTTGCATCTTGCATTCCATAATAGCTAGGTTTAAAGGCCAAACCCGAGTAGTCTTGAAGCCTTTACATATGTTTGATCTTTTCAATCGTCTATAGAGATGTTTAAACTTTGACTAATAAAGTTAAACATGCTGGAAAGGAGGACCTAACTTAGTGGGTGTTTCTACCTATGTATATGATATAAATATGATATGTAAAAGCCCTAAAAGCAATTTTGAAAGGTTTAAAGCAAGTAACATCAAGTGGTTGTAAGGCATGGTTCATGTTAGATGGTAAAATAATCAAATCCAAAACCACATTCCTTGCCTTATGCAAAACCTCTAATGTAACATGGAAGTTGTTACCATCTAAAAGAAGTAAATGGTCATTAGTTTTAAAAATATTTCTTCCATTGGCTTGAAAAACAAATTTTTTAAAAATTAAAAATTTTCATGACATTAAATTATGTTATGGTTTACATAAGGGTATATTCACAAAATAAAGAGTTGAAGGTGCACTTTAGTAAGGACTTCATATATTGCTTATTCTGAAAGATTTTTGGTATATACTAAGAATATTATGTTTGTGAGTTGCAAAAAGTCATAAGAAAGTCCTTTTGACTTAAAAATTATGTCACATTATACTTTTATGTGAATATGTGTTTTAAAAGTCTCTCCAAAATTATGTCATTCTCAAGTCCTATAAGAGTCATTTATGAGTTTTTTCAAGGAGTAAAAGCACTATAAAGCACCAGTTATAATGATTAATCAATGCTTTTGAATATTCATATTTCATTAAATTTAATTCAAATTATTACACATGTTTTCACAATATATTAAAAACATTATCATCAAAACATATAAAAGAAATGTGTAAATATTAATATTTTTTTGACATGAAAATATGAAAAAAAAAAGCACTAATTACAATTCTTATGGCTACTATATTTGTGAATGTACCCATAAAAAAACTGCTAAAAATATGTCACTTTCAAAAAAAATGCAAGTCCATTTACAATTCTTTTTATTGCTTAAAAACACTAGTTACAATGCTTTCAATATGTTTTTGGGTATTTTTCATTCATTTTATTGATTTCAAACTTTTAGAATATATATATCAATACATTGAAAATAACATTATGTAAAAATAATTCCATTTGGAATGCTGTGTAATGCGAACTAATTCTGTGGCAAGGATACAGAAGCTTGGGGATTTAATTAATTACTTTGGTGATTCTATCATGTCACATTTGTGGATCATCCAGGCTGGTATGAACGAGTAGGGGAAGGTCCTAGGTTGAAGGCATTACCGAAAGGTCCCTGTGTGAGGCAGGAGCTGACAGGGGTCCTCTTCGAGTAATGGCCTCAAACTGAGGCATTACCAGAACGTAAATAGGTAGCCAGACATATAGAATTTCATATCTCATCTATAGCCAAGTTTGACAATAGATCTTCTTATGGATGATCTGCTACAACATAAAATGGGAAATAAAAAACAGTAACAACATGCAGTCACAGTCCAGCTTTTAGATCATGGAGAAAGCAAGCATTTGTAAACTAATATTGTGATAACAATATCATCAGTTCCGTTTCCACCACGTGGACTATGAATAAATAGCCTGAGACATACCCTCAGTGCACCTCCAGGAATGTGTCCTATTGTGAAATATACCCGCAATATATGACAATATGGATGCCTCACAAAGTGCACAAAGACAAGATCTTGACTTATATATATAGGCTCAAAATTCTAAACTGGCTATACCACTGACAGCAGTAAATAAGTGCAACCTGACACAAGATTTGTTTTTGATAAAGCTGATTCCTAAAATCCCACAGCAGACTCCTTTAACATTCTTATTTTTGTCATTTCCTTGGGCACGAACGAGCTATTTGCAAAAGCATAACCCAACCGCTTAGAGGCTCATGGTTGGCAAATTCTGGAGAGATTAAAGCAAAGCTAAAAACCTATTAACCACCTACCGCTCAACAAACTTTCACAATTGGTTTAGTACTACAAGAACAAGGCTTTGTCTATATTCACCAACTGTCCTTTTGGACTCCTGCTAATTGCACACATAAAATTAAAAAAACAAGTTGAGTGTGTCTGACAGCTTTGACTGATGTCCAGTTGAATATCATATCTTAGTGGAGTCGATCAGACATAGAACTAAACACCTTCCCATCATGTGCTTTTTTTAATAACCTGTTTCAGGAAAAGAGCATCCAGTGGGATTATGGGACCACCACCCACCACCCAGTGCCCCATCCATTGGAAACCTGTTTATCACTCAGCAGTCCATGAACCACAATTGAATTATCAAGGTTACCTTCCACACCTTGGTAACCTACTTTGTAAACCCTCCTGGTTCCTGGTCCCTCCTTAGGTAGCTACCTGTGTTGGCCAGTTATTGACTTTTAAGAAAACCTCTGGTTCTGATTTTGAAAAATAATTTGGAATTGTCTGAGTCCTAGTTATCACAAATAGAACTACAAATCTGGTTTGGGATTCAAAAGAATAAATTTTGAATCCCATTCTTAGAAACCAGGACTGGAACCGGGATACTTTGTTTTATAAAGGGGATGTGACTGTTGATTACCTGATTAACCGCCAGGTAATCTACTGTCGCATCCCTTTACACAACAAAGTATCCTGGTTCCAGTCCTGCTTCTATATACAAATGAAACTGAAAATCTGATTCTTGGAAAATATAAAGTCCAGTTTTGGCTCTGAAAATCAATCTTGGTTTGGATCTGGTTCTTTTGAACTGAAATCAAAACCAATGATTTGGCAGGTACCTGCCCAACACTGATAACTGCCTATGTAAATGGGTCATTATTATAGGTAAGTGGGTAGGGAATGTAAATGGTTACTATCTACAAGTAGTGAAATAAGTAAGGCACTTAATGGTTACTAGGTAGCTAGAATTCATGTACATGGTTAGTTTGTTGGACAGGAATATAACGAAAAAGTGCTTCCTGTCCACACACCATCCATCCTGCATGGCGCTAGTTGGTGCTGGTTGACGCTGGCTGCCGTTCACCCTCTAGGTGAGAACAGGCGTATTTGCCTCATGCATTAATGGTATGCAGGCAACTAAAGTGTTCTATTAAGATTACTAGAAGCTAAAATTAGTATGAATTTCCATCTTAAGGCTATTAGAAGGCCACAACTCTGGTTGGTGTGCATGGTCCCGCCACACCATGTTTTTAGGTGCGGATCTTTAATATCCAGTAGACTTGTATTTGGTACTGTGTGTCTCTGCAAATTGACCTGCATCTCCAGAGTTTGTGAAAGTAAGGAAAAATATTTCTATTTGTCACATCAGCTTTTATTACTACTTTTATTAAAATTGCCCGCAAATCCTTGGAATTCCCATCCTAAATGGATAGCCAGTTCGGAATTTAAAACCATAAAAGTGCCTAACAATTATGTGGTCCCTAACTGCAAGCTTATCCAACCATTGAAATATAATTCAGCAAATGTGCCCAATTTTGAAAACATATATGTTAATCAAGAATAGCTGCGTACATTGAAGGAAATTTTACTGACAAATTATGCACACAAAAAATTGTAGGATATATCATGGACTCCATATAACTTACATTTATGCATGGTTGCAAGCTAAGCCCTCGAAGTCCACATATGATTTCTACAAGACCTTAACAAAGACTAAATAATATCCTCCCAGTGATCATTAATGTTGGGTGGTTATTAGAAATAAGGACATACCACTGGTAGTTCTATATATATTGAGGTATATACTAACATAACAATCAGTGGCCAAAAAGTTTTAAAAACATGGTTGTAATGAACATTTAAAAGTCAAGGTTCGAGTCTTCAAAAGACCTTGTTGATGAAAGAACCAAGGACCCTGATTTTTCATGTTTTCGCATGAACTCGACTTAGGTTGCTTTCAAAAGATGGCATTGTAATGAAAAAATGAGGGGTCACACACTTCCATCTTGGTCAATTCAACATTGATGAAACAAAATTACACACATTTAATTGCAATGAGTTGCTACAATTAAGATGGATATCATGGGTTGTATGTCTAAGAACTTATTGTTAGAACAATGCATCCAATTTTATGGGTCTCCAGGAATCAAATTGCTCTGATCTTATTGCCATGAGTTCAGGAGGTCATTTGTAGTTTTCTCATTTGTCATAGACCCTCAATTTCCCACACTAAACAATTTTGTTTCGAGACAAACATACAAGGGCTAACCCCATACACAATAATTCCACTGATCATAAATTTTGGTGAGTTCATTAACTTCATAAACAACACAATACTTGGTTTTACCCACACAAATGATAATCCCAAGATGGAAGATTTCTATTGCTTACTCTCCACATAATCTAACTTAGGGAGTTTGACAAGAAAAATATTATGCTCCTCAACTTCCCCAAATCACCCCAAACTATGCAAGAACAAGATATATTTTCGGAGTTCCAAGTAGCACAAGTACTCTCTCCCTAGCCACAAGACTATTAACACAATCTAATTATAGAAACACCCATAAATGACACAATGCAATGCCTTGTAACCACTCCTAAAATCCTTAAACTCATCATCATGTTCTTCGTCATCAACCCCTACTTCTACTACTAAATTTGCATTCTTCCTAAAGAAGCTCATGGTGCAACAAAAAATTTTTAACCTCCACGAAAATACAACCTTCCACACAAGGCATTCCTTTCCAACTAGTAGACATAAGATGCTATAGATAAGAGAAAAACATGCACAACACAACCTATTTGCCAATTTCACAACATAAATTTTCACGATATTTAACTTTTTGGCTCCATCACTAAAATGTTCCACATTTTAGCTTGAATTCCATTTCCTTGATTGACGTCCATCATAACATCAATGCAAAAACAACCACACCACCAAAAATGAAGGAATCATGACACATTGTGCCATTGAGAAATAAAACCCATGATGCTCATAACCTGTAAGCAAACAAATTTTTAAAAAATAGCCATAGAAACCCATATTTTCCTTTCCCATCACAATGAATTGTCGAAAGTCGTGTCATGTTCTACTTTTGGTGCTTGATACTATTGTTCTATCAACTTAAGGTTGCATCCATTAACTTTTCATCACAACATGCCTTAAGCAAAAACATACTCAAGTGGTACGATTAGGAACATCACACCTTGATTTTTACTAGATGCATTGAACTTTTAAAAATGATAAGAAATAGTTAAATGAGAAATTTCATTATGTTTTTAGGTTAAAAGATTTAACAATTGTTGTAGACTTTGAAATTTTATTGATATAAAAAATATTTTGTATATTGATATTTCTAATCATTACATTTAGAAAAGTTTCAAAAATGTCATGTATGTTTTTTTTTTGGGAACTCTTTGGTTAGGAGCACAAGTTTAAAACATGTTTTGGTTTTCTTTGGGAAATAATTTTTTAAAATACCTTTGATGGCATTTTTTTTCTTTTTTAAAATAATTAATTGAGTAGGTGTAATTTAGTTATGATTTTTTAATGTTTAAGAGCATGGTTTTGAAAAGGCCCATGTAGTTAATTCCTAAATGAAATTACCCTAAAATTGTTAAGTTATGAATTTTGTTATTTTTTAGGTTCATAAATTTTTCACTTAAACTCCAAATCAAAGCATTTTCAAAAGAAATGATATAATCATTGAAAATCTTTTTCCACAATGTAGCAAGCTCCTCAATTGGAGCTAATTTGGCCTTTTAAAAGTTCAAATAAGTGGTTATGAATAAAGTTGGTAAATTGATTCTTGACCTTATAAATGGTCATTTGACCTTTGATAAAAATCTTTGTTTTTGCAATATGACCCCATTAGGTGAATGCAAGGTTAAATGGACCAAAAATAAGTTTAGAAAAAACCCCATAAGTTCATTTGAGAAGCATTTCCTTTGTATTTGTTTCAAATTTTGAAATGATTAGATAATTGGGCAACAACAACATATTGATTTCAAGTCATTTTTTCCACCTAGAAAAGTCCCACGTAGAGATCATTATTTTGTACATGAGTGCACACTCTAAAATATAATGAATTTTTTTTCAACATGATGTAGACTTTGGACAAAAACCATTGTTTTTAATGAGAAAACAACTCATAAATAATAAGGTACAATTTCAATATGATGTGAAATCCTTGAAACATTTAAAGAAGAAAGCTTATCTAACTAAATTAGAATCCTTAACAATTATAGTATCCATGATTGGAACATTTTGAAATTTATTAAAAAAAATAGCTGCAACATCCCTGATGTTCATTTTAAATGTCTATAACTTCTTTTAAAAATGTGTTATAGATTTCAAATATCTACATCACATAGATATTCAAGTTAATAACTTCAAAATATGTCTTCAAATTGATCACTTTTTTAAAATAGATACATAATCTCTATTTGAATTACATTCATACATTGCAAAATTTCATTACAAGCATTACATCCATATTAATTTAATATAACTTGTAGTGGCCTTACTAGACCAATAGTTTAAAAAGGGTCTGATTTGGATAAGGTTTGATCCTTCAAACCTTCTTCCAAAGTTGTAAACACTTTAAGATTCCAAACTTTCTAAAGTGGGAATGCATTTGAGAGTCTTGGGAATGTCTCCTTTTGACCTTCACACTTTCAGTTCATGTGGGGGTGTGTTTTCACTATCTTGTAATCACATTTTTGTCGTTTGTTTAACTAGATTCCAATTATAAGCATCTAGCTTCCTTCATCCAAGGAAAGACCTCTTGGGAGTTTTTCACACACACACATTAAGGTCACGACTAAAAAAAAGGTTCTTTTGTGATTTGTGTTTTGTGGAAACAATGACATTCAACATTAAAATGCATCTATTGAAAAGCTAGTAGTAGTAATTTTATGTTATGTTTTTGTGTGTCTCTTCATTACAAAACATATCAAATGTGTGTACAAAGGTCAAATGTTAAAGACAAGGAAGGTTGGCACAAAACACAAAAATATTATCAAATAAACATTTGAAACATTGGGCAATTAATTTTCAAATATTGTGGTTGTTGCATAAGGGGGAATTGATTTTCAAAATCATCATTAGAAATAAACTAAGAATATACTTCTTTTTTTGTTGCAAACTCCTTTTATTGTAATAAACATGTTGCGGGTGGTGTAAATTTCTTGATTTGCATTTTGTTAAACATCCTTATTGTAGGAAGCATATGTGGGTGTTAGGGTTGTCAAAATTGATGTGACACACCCGTTTTGTGTCGGGTGTCATGTTGGTATCCATCTTCATGTGTTCATTACATCCATTAGGATGGACGAAGGAAAATCTTGGGTCATACTCGGGTTGCCCCCATTACAATTGGTGACCAAAATGGATTTTAATCACTAATCCTACAATGATCAAAAAATTTCAATCACCAAGCCTACGGTGACCAAAAATTTTCCGTCACCATTTTTTCAATGTGTCATTGTGGCCTTGCCAATTACATGACAGAATATCTTAAGGCAAAAGAAGAATTATGGAAATTCCAATATGGTCACCATGCAAAAATATAATCTTCAGAAAAAAAAAATCCTTTAAAAGAGACCAAACTCCTTCAAGATATCACAACTATATCACTAATCCCACGTTTCAACACAAGCCAAAATACCATCTTTCAAAAATCTTTGCATAAAAATAGACCTACTACATGGGGGCCTAAATAGACCTACTACATAAACCTACTATACTTTATAATGAATCTAAACACAATATCCTCACCTTGGTAAGCAATGCCAAAAACCAAAACAAAAGTATACAAAATGAATGCCTTGTAAAGTTTGCATTAAGAAATGTTGCTTTAAATGAAATTTTATTAAATTTTTTTCATTATTAATGTTTATCAATTATGAGAGCATTTATTGGAGCAAATTATCGATGATAAATCCAATCATCCATAATTCAAAAATTTAAGAAATAGATGGGCAATACTTGTGTAAAATTGTATATGATCATTGTATATCATGTTTGCAAAAAACCCATCATTATTATACAACATAGATCTAAATACAAATTTCAAATGTGTAAAGAGGATGGATTCACAAATCTCAAATTTAATTACACATGACAACATGATTCACTTACAAAATTGGGTTTTATAAAATACATAAGTCCAAAACATGTCATTTTTGAAAGATCATGCAAATTACACCATATTCCATATCTAGAAACTATAAAATGTTGATGGCTACCTTTGATAACACTTTTCAGGTGAAGTCCAATTATATGGAAGCCCCATCAATGTGCACACAATGTGTTGAACAATTCTTTACAAGTCGTGCTCCCCCTTCCATATCCAACTTAATTTGTTATAATATTGTACGATTATTAATAATGGGGGAGTATTTCATGTTGTAATCCAACATTTATCAATGAGCTCCCCCATTCCACCACAATGTGTATGCCTCCATGGTTTCTGTGTGGATGGCGAGGAATTCGATGACACTTGGATGTTCACACATGCATGCCAACACTTCCATTGATTGTTACTTATGTGCTTCTTGCTTGTCATCCGTCTTTGGTGTCTTCCCCACCAACTCAATCATGCTTAGGATGCGATTGAATCTTTTGATTCGCTCCTTGGGCACCACACCATAACCACCCTGATTGTTTCCACTTGATAATGGGAACACATTTATTGTGCTTAAAATCCATAACACACCACAATTTCCAATTTGGGCTAGAAGGTTTTGAACACCTTCTTCCTCCATGGCGTAAGCCTCGTCTTTTTCTTCAACCAATTTTTCAAAAATTTGCCCCACCATGAATTTTTTTCCCACAAGTTCGCCACCTTTGTGGTCTAGTGCACCTTGTCCTTTTGTGGATAAAGGACATCAAACCATTGCAACAAGTTTGTGGTTGAATCCAAAATTTTGCATTCAAACCATTCTGGAAACCCCTTGGAAATTTAAAGCTTGGTGTATTGCGAGGATTTGTTTAGTTTTGCCAAAAACTTATGTGCCATGACTTGTTTATACTTCTTTAACTAATCCCTTGCTTGCTCACAAAACACTATCGAAACATGCCATTATGTGCTCCATAAAAAATGTCATGACAATATCTTGGAATCGTTGTGTGGCGATTTGCTTAGGATCATTATCTTCAAGCTTTTGATGTTTTCAAGTTTGTATCAATGAAATGTTCTCCCTATTAAACATTTTTACAGCCCCTCATTTGTGCATGGTTGAAGGTGGGTTGCTCAAATGTTTAGGGTGATAAGTCCTAAATGATGTGTGGGATAATTTGTTTCAAGATTTTTGGTCAAATTTATTGCCTAATGGTTGTCCGTTGGGCAATGGTCTGCTCAATAATTGTTTGCCCGATTGTCCATTCAATAACATTTTCAATGACAAAAAACTAAAGCCTTTCCAAGCATTAATTGTTAAAAATAATTAGAGTCTTGAAAAGTCAAGGTTCAACGTGGTCCAAAATATTCGCAACATGTGAAAAAGATGGCCCTTCACCAAGGACTTGATCACTTCAACTCACCCAAGGTTCCATGCAATGGTTGTAAGGGGGCAACCAAAGACACAAAACCCAAATGAAAACAAGGTGCTCAAAAATGAATCATGGATTGGATTTTTAAACTCATATACCTTAGAAAAATTCTTAGGGCCACCCAATAAATAACCGGGTTTGTAAGTCTAACAGAAATTTAATAAATTCCTTTCCAAGGGGGGTGATATTTAAAACCACCAAAATTCAACTATCGGTAAATCAAATAGATTTCCGAAATATTGCAATTTTCCGTAGGGGAATCACATTATCAAATTTGAAGTGGGGGCATACACTTGCAACCACCTTAGATATCAAAACACAAACCTAAAATTCATGTGACAGCAAAAAGATAACCATGGAAAAACACACACATTGAATGAACATACTTGAAAATATAAAACCTTGTGGAGAAATACCACTTCAGCAAAAAAACATTGATTATTTCAAGAAGTCAACAAACTCAAGCTTTACAAACTCTCTGAAATTTCTTGAAGACGTCAACAAATTTAAGCCCTACCAACTCTTTGAAGTTTTTTGAAGATGAGAATCAAGGGTACAAGGGGGGGGGGAGATCCCAATGGGCAATTGGAAGAATGAGGATAACCAATCGGAAATGGAAGATGACAAAAAACTGATTATAACTCCATTGGAATAGTTCTTTGACCAAGAATCGAAATTTAATGAGCTTCAAGTTACTCCAAAAACACAATCGAATACTACTTCACTAGAAAAATGGTTTGGCATAGAACAAGAACTGAATAAGGATTTAGTTACAACATCTCCAAAACCAAATATGAAAGATTCGATAACATACTTCATTGACTGTAAACTGAAAATATCATGAACGCTTCCCTTCCACCATTAGATGATGGGCTTGGCATGGATGGGCTTTCACTAAATCAAGGATGTGAGAAAACACTAAATGGGATGGAGAACAACAAAACATGGTGCAAGAAAAACTAAACTGGGTGCTATGTAATACAAGTTATGTACCTAAAAAAGTTGGAAACGACCATGTGAAAATGGAAATTGGAGAAGGGAAATTGGTGATAGTTTCTCCCTTGCACCTTGAAAAAAAATAGGATGTGTACACTAGAAGTGAAGAATCAAACACCACCAAATCCAACAAATCGAATGTCAACAACAAATAAATGATTACCAATAACCATATGATGAACCATTATGAAAAATTGATTATGAAAATGGCATTATGAAGAATCAATTATAGAATTAACATTACCGAGACACAGTTACAAAGGAACAATTACTAACAAACATTACAAAACAACTATACCAAAAAATTGTTACAACTGAAACTGGCAAAATGATTATAATCATTTTTAATGGTTACTAGAAGACAATCATAACCATTTCCAATGATCACGTATGATATACCATTTCAACTGTTACTGAAAGTCCATCAACTTTTAATCATTTTTTTATTTAAATACTACCATTGTTCATGTATTGCTTGCCAATTATTTGCCTCGTTATGCTAAAAGTATTGTTAGGTGTTCATTTCCTCCTCTATTTTACCCATTGTCTCCTTCGTTGCCTTTCGTATTCAGTCCACTGTTTGTGTCATTTTTGGTCATCATGAAAGGAAGCGTGAACAAAAATAAGATGTTCAAAGGTCAATCTTTGAAAGAAGCAAAGTCAAATTCCGAACAGGATGTAACCTCGGACAAAGGGAATTAATGAGGGAAGTATTGTCACGACTCTAACCTTGGGCTCGCAACTAAGGCAAGGGGCATGGGAAGGTGTGAGTTGAAAATGTAACCCAAGAGTCACATTCACACTCGAGAGAATGCAAAAGAGTGTGAAGGAATGAACCCACACATTCCCAAGTGGGCTCCCACTTTGGGAGTTGAAGTTTCGATGGACTCCTAAATTTTTGGAGAGTGATTTGAAGGGTCAAAACTCATTGTATTGAAAAATTCTTTATACAATTGATAATTTCTTGAGATGTAGATGTTTAAAATGACATTTGGGTGTCAAGTATATAGTGTCCATTTTTGATAAAAAGGTCATTTTTATTGAAATGGACAATCTACACATGTGGATAGTGGGAAGAGATGTTGCTTGGGCAAAATAGGTAAGGGTAGGTGGTATTCTTAGTCTAGAGCTCACACCCATCCACCCTCTAGTGAAATAATTCATTCAAGGTATCGTCGGATCTAATATAGACGTGATAAAGTCAATAATAGAAGGGGTTCTAGTATTATTGATTGAAGACACAATGGTAGAAATGTTATAACTGCCACATGCTAGGCACTCAAAATTATCAACAAACCAAAAGAAGTCGAATTTCTTGAAAATAGTTTCACCGGAAGTTTTGGTGGACAAGGAAGGATGGAAAGTGTCCATGTTCAAGGGCATGTACATTGCTAAAATGCCCACTTTGATCCAAGGCATTTAGTTGAAGGGGAGTTGTTTCATTTATGTGGTGAAAAAGCTCATGATCCTAAACCATTAACTGGTTGTGGTTGCACCTTCAATCTTTCGCATTAGGGAAACGCACATTAGCAAAACAAACACTATAAATGACACTAAGTCCTTGGAAAAAAACCTAAACCAGAAACCTTTTTGGGACAAAAATTTAGAACCTACTTCGGATATCTTATCACTAAAGGAAACCCTTTCGATAGAGCAAGAGACAAGAGCATTGCTATCATAGCATCTGCACAAATGGTTCTCCTTTGAAACCATTTTAATGAATATCATATTTGACATTGAAACTCCTCCGGAGTTTAATTTTGGTGTTAGTATGGAAACTAGAAGTCCATTACATCGACCAAAGGCAAATGTTTTCCAATTCCGATTCATGTTTTTTGAGACACCACAAATAACTAGACCATAGAGTTTGGTAGGCCCTATAGTCCATGTTTCTCTAAACAACTTAAAATCCTATTTCATTATGTCTAGTTTGTACATCTTGTTAGTCATAAACATCAACACGATGTTTAAGCGATTAACAATAGAATGTGATGCCCTTCTAGAAAGCAACCAGAACATTTTTGGTGAGATGTAATATCTGGAAGCCTCAATCAATCGGCTTAAGGCAACAAATGGGAAGGATTCTAAAACCATCCGGGAGTTAAAATAACAGCTCCATGAGGTTGACGTGATGTGTGTGCAATTAAATTCACTGGATGCCTAAAACAATGACTACCAAAAGGTAATTTTAAGGCTAGAGGAACATCTATAGGCAATGGGTGTTGCCCTTGATGCATTATAGAAGGATTGAAACTAATCAGAGGTCCAATATCGAAAGGAGTTCAAAAACCAAAAAAAGTTGGAGCAAAAGTTGGACAAGGCAAAAAAGAGCTTAAAGTCCACCAAGGGCTAGCTAGCCCACATCAAAAAAATTAACCTTGGTTTGTATAAATAGATTCAGGGATTGGAACAAGAACTTAGGGAAGTAACTAGAAAAAAAAAGGAAATACAAAAGGAAATGGAGGAATTGCAAACCGACCCTCCTTTGATCAATGTTGACCTAGGAGCCCTTGTGGAGGAGATGCGGGTGTTGACCCAAAAGGCCGAAAAGATGAACTTCTATTACCACTGGATGGTGGAGTTCGAAACTTTACAAATGGAACATGTTTTTACAAAAACAAAGTTATTAATGCATCAAGGCCAAGGTTGCAAGAACAAGGCCGAGCTTTGGGAATTACTCAAGGCAAAGTGACAAAAATCTTGGAGGAAATTTTCACAAGCCACCTAAAAGATGAAGAGCTCTATATCCTCTTAATAGAACACTACTAAAAATTGATGCCACATATGGTAATGCAAGACTTCCAACTAATGAGCGTGGTATTTCCAACCAAATCCACCTCTACCACACAAATTAGCAAAGCTCGGGAGGTAGGCAAAGAAATGGAGATCAATTTTTGTGAAGCTACAACTAAAGTTGGGACAAGAATTTAGAAAGAATTGGGCAACCAACTTCAACTAGAAGTTCAACTCGATTTCGATGTAGAAGAAAAATTTGCAAAAGTTCGAGAGGTTTCAGTGGAGGAGGTCAAGGACTAATCCCCAAGGTCACAACCGAAAGGCATGCCTAGTGGAACAATTAAACCAATTATTAAACCTCCCCATGACCTAGTAGAATAGATAACCGAATTCAAAGTTAGTTTCAATAAGACTGGAATAGTTATAAATAATAGTGTTAGGAAGTTAGGAAAGTTTGTTACTTTGTTTTGTGATTTCGAAGACATAATCCCACTTAGAAGGGAGGATAATGTTGAAGTGAAAAACATTTTGTATCCAAAATCAATTTTTATAACCAAATTTGGTAGAGGCTTAATTGGATCAATGTAACTGAAATCGAATTTATGGAACCAAAATTAGATTTAGGTAACCAAAACTAGATTTATGGAATCAAAACCGGATTTGTTTTAACCAAAATCAAATTTAAAGATGTTTATTTTTAAAACCAAAAATCTAGAAATGATCAATTGGACTACTAGTTAGGATTTTTTTTTAATAAGGTTCAGAAGGTATATATCTAGGTGGATTTTGAGTTTTCCTCTCTCTTGCAAAAAAGATTGTACAAAGTTTTTTCAAGCCTAATTTTGGAGAAAGTTCAAACCTTTTGAGCTTTTTGCTTTCATGTGCCTTAGTTGAATGATCAAATCCATTAGATACATGAGCAAAAGCTGCAAATAAAGTTGCATGGAAGCCAGTGCCACAAAAGAGCCATAGCCCTCTTTGGAAGGAAAAAGATTTCTTGTGGGATTTGAAAATCTTGGAAATTCACCCCTATTTCCCCTGATACCATATGTGAATCAAAATTTCTTGGTATAATATTTGGGTAACTAGGGATTATAATTATGGGAAGATTTCCTGGAAGAAATACAACTTGCAAACCTAGTTGAACTTCAACTCAACAAGATCTATAGGGACAACAGGTTAACAAATGCCCAAACCCATGACAAAATGAACACACATGAGGTGAAACTTCCACATTGAAAATAAAAGTTACTGGATTCTTTGGGTGAAGCTCATCATCGCCTACAAGACTCATCCTCAGCAAACGGTTGCTACAATTATCATCCAAGGTATCTCTCTCTTGAAGGTGCTTTGATTTTTCTAAGTGTTCTCAAATTTGATTCAAATTGATCTCCAAAATGACTAAACTAGGTAGCATTCCTTCATGGTACCAGAAAGTTGGATTTTTGGTAGGATCCCAAATGGGTTTTTGAAAGTCTCTTTGTTGTAATGTAATAGGCATTAGCCTTGAGAGAGGCTCCCCCATCAATTCTGGTAATTGAACTATTTCAATGTCCGGTTTTGTTTTTTCGATCATGGTTTCCAATGTGTCATTATTATGAAATGTAGTGACAATGTCGTCATCCATCTAGATAGATGTAGTTTAGAAATCGGCTTAGCCATCTCTTGTACTTTCCTACCAAACCTCATCCAATTTCTTCCATATATTTCTCATCATAACAATCGACACAATACACCCAAACAAAAGATGACAAACAATTTTTTAAAAATATATATATTTTTTATTGTGTTAAAACAAAAACACTTAATGGAAAACAAACAATAGAAAAATTTAATAAAAATTAAAAGGTAACAATCCTCGTGATATTAAACCAAAAATGCTAATGCTAAATAAAATCAAATAGTTTTATCCTTATCCCAAACTCTAAATTCATGGAACTAGGTATTATGTTTTGTATCCGTGATATGGTCACCAAATGTTAAGGCCACCCAATAAATAACCAGGTTTATATGTGAAACAAAAATTTAATAAATTCCTATCTAAGGGGGGTGATATTTAAAACCACCAAAATTCAACTACCAGTATATCAAATAGATGCTTGGAATATTGCAATTTTCGATAAGGAAATCACATTACAAAATTTGAAATGGGGGCAAACATCTGCAACCACCTTAGATATCAAAACATAAACTTAAAACTCATGTGATAGCAAAAAGATAACCATGGAAAAACATTCACATCGAATGAACATACTTGAAAACACAAAACCTTGTGAAGAAATACCACTTTAGCAAAAAACATTGATTACTTCAAAAAGAAGGTGAAAAATTCAAAAGGCTTGACCTTTCTCCATAATTAAGCTTGAAAGAACTTTGTACAATTTTCTTCTTTGTGAGAATGATAAGAAACTAAAAATCCACCTAGATACATACTTTCCAAACTTTGTATAAAAAAATCCTAACTAATAGTCTAACTGATCATTTTTAGATTTTTGGTTCTAAAAATAAACATTTTAAAATCAAGTTTTGGGTAAAACAAATCCAGTTTTGGTTCCATAAATCCAATTTTGATTACACCAATCTAGTTTCGATTACTTAAATTTGGTTTCGGTTCCATAAATCTAGTTTCAGTTATATTGATCTAGATACATTTCTACTAGATTTAGTTATAAAAATCAAATTTTATTACAAAGTGTTTATCATTTCAATAGAAACCTTTCCCAAATTTGGTTGCCATTAGACAGCTGAAACAAATTTGGTCGCAATTTGACGATTCCTAAATGGTGACCAAATCTGCTAGCATATCCATTTGCGACGATCAAAATACATAGCCACCATCCAATGGTGACCAAATTTAGTCGCCACGTGACTATGGAAATCAAAAGCCTTTTAGTCACCACATGTGAATGGTGACTGAAAAAGTTTCAATCGCCACACCTTCATGGCGACTGAAAATTTTTCAATCACCATAGTCGCATGGCAACCAAAAGGTTTTCAATTACCATGCATGTGTGGCGATTGAAAACCTTTGATTGCCACAATGTGTTTCTCCTCCACTCACCCCCCTCGCCTGCCCCATTTTTTTCCCTTCTTCGCTTCCTCCCTTGCCCCCATGGCAACCAAAACCCTTTCAATTGCCATCTTGTGTGATCCCCTCATTAAAAAATGGGTTTACTGATGGGAACCCATTGGGAATTTGAATGGAACATGTTGTGAACAAATGGAAAAATAGAAAACAATCCTTCCTTGTTGGGAGCAAAATTTGATGCAATTTTGTAACACACCTAAATAACTTGGGCATCTTGTTGCGATGCACTACCATTAATGATAAACTTCTACATGCATTTGGAATACAACAAAATTGTAATAAACAGAAAACGAAGAAAGATTTCTCTAAATTCTCAAAATGAAATGTGTTTTCCTTTTTTACATTATGTAAGTAAAAATGAAATGAAAGGCCATGAGTGTTGTCAAAAAAAAACCATAGCAAGTTTCCAATAGAAAGAAAATAAAGAGATTTCAAAAGATGCATGCAACAAGAATAAAAAAAACAAGAAATCCAAAAGGTTCCAACCATAGGTCATTACATAAAGATATCATTCTAATAGTTATATAGCAATTTTGAGTTAGAATAATTCATTTTAACATATTATGGAAAGGAACATGGTAGGATGAAATACTATGGGAGCCTATTGTCATCTTACTTAAACCATCTCCAATGATAATACTGGAATTGCAATTATATGTTTCTCATTCACTCTAAGCACATTGTCATCAATGAAGTTCAATATGTAACTAGGTTCAACTATATTTACATTAATGTTAACAAGATCCTAGGGGAAACAACTTGTTTACCTATATTGTTGTATAAATATTGATTCGATACAATATTGAAGCTATTCTACAATGTACATATGTTGCATACAGTGGCAAATTCCACCTCACCCTACTACTATGATCTATTATTTCCTTTACTACTATTTTCCCCAATATTAATACCACATTGTTGACTAGCATGATTTCCTAGCCCCATGGGTTCCCCATTCAAAATTGCATCCAACCTAAAAAGATGATCTATCTCATTGAACATTATGACTTTGTGAGAAGATATTGCAGTTAATAATGTAAAAGTAGCATCATCTTTCAACATGGCCCTTTGTTAGTTTCCAATGTCAAGTTGGCTTGGTTTTTAGCTTGAAGATTGTTTATGGTGAACCCCCGCCTAATCTCCTCACCCATCATGTTGTACCAAGCACACTCTAAATTTATACCATATTCAAATTTGTTGGTTTTTGGGTTATACCACCTTTAAAACATTTGATAAAACCAACGGCTTGGTATTAGTTGTTAACGGGTACAATAATTCACATGCCTTTTAAATCATGGATTCATCATATTTCCATTTGTCATATTAACTCCCCATATAATAACAAACATGCCAACATTCCAAATCCATTTCATGTCTATGCCCCATGCTTGTGGCCTATTAGGCGTGTTCAACATATTGTATTCCCAATGTTGTGGCATGGTCGTTCGAAAATTGAATTGTTCTTATAGGTGCCAATGAAATGGGGCCCTACATTATGGACATTGCTTCCTTACCACCATTAAAGTGATTAAGCATTGTAGATGGTACATGTGTTGGCAAATGCCCAAAATCCATGCTCCTTTTGGTCCAAATGGGGAGCAACAAATGAGGGATAGTTTCCCATTGTGTGTTAAAGGTTGAGGTGTGGGCCATAAAAGTTCCCCCTTTTTTTTTACATGGTAGTGATGGTAGAAGTGAAATTTAAATTCCTATAGAATATTTCACATTATTGTAACAACAAATTTGCATTTCACATGCCTATGTTCACTATTTCTATCTTTAAGTCTCAACAAATTTAACACTATCATTCATTCCAACATTGAATTCATGGTTATTGCATAACCAAAATTTGCACTTCAAAATACATTATAAAAAATTCCAAAAACAAGATTACAATTCATTTCATCATAATCTAACTCTATAGGAAATCCACACAAAAGATGAACATAGAATTCACTATAGAAGTCTATGTTTCTTTATATTGCTAAAAACATGAATCCAAGTTATAGTGTAATCCCATGTTTTGTTGAAAAAAAATCCCAAAACAACACTTGAAATTTGTGCTATATCAAAATAGAGTCTATGGTTTTCTACTGCAAGTACTTCTAACTCTTCCTACTCTCTTTCAAAACTCCAACTCCATGTTTCATCTTCTTCTCCTTTTTTTGTTTTCCAGAACTCTCCCCCTTTTGAACCATCCCAAGTCACATCATTACGATATAAAACAACAAGAATTCAAATTTCAAACTAACAAAGTTTCTTGATTAGTCCTTATCATGTTTGCCTTGTTCATATCGAATCACATACTCAGCTTACCCCCTTAACATTACCCCTCTCTGTATGTTGGATTTTGTCCTTGAAATCCTTGTAAAATGATAAAAATGAAATGATAGTATTCTATATCCTTGTAAACATTTGTTTCCCTTTACACAATGTTGTAATTGCAATCTACAAAGAAACTAGTGAATCTATATCTACGTTTTGCTCTGCAATTCCAATCTCCTTCCCCACTAATTTAGTTTGTGGTTCGATGTCCAAATGCCATATCTTGGAAATATTTCTTTTGTTGGTGCTAGAAGAGCCTCCACCTTTTCCTGTTCCTAAATTCCCTCTAGTTTTTTTTTCCTTAACCCCCTTTTCTAAGGTCTTGTGGTATCTCAAGTTGTACCTCCTCCTCCTAAGTTGCTCCACTTCTAAGGTCCTATGATTCTTAAGTCTATACTTCCTTTTCTTGAGTTATCCCATTGGGCCTTGCTTATGTCTTTTCATTTTAGCTCGATACCTTTATACTTGTTGGACTGCCACAAATGAAATGTGGAATTTTTTTTTGATAAGCTTCCAACTTGTACCTTAGAATTATTTCATTAGCTCTATGCTAAGCTAGATTCTTCTCCAACTCCTTTGTAAAATATTCCTTTACAACTTCCCACCATTCTTCAAATTCTACGTTAGAATCTTTTATTTATTTATTGTCCTCATTAGTGTACAGTACTACAACATCTATTCATAATCCTCTAGTCTTTTCTTGATACCAATTGGATCCAAACTTTTCTCTTGTTCATGTGCCCTTTCCAACTATGTTTACAAGTGCTACAAAGTTCTCCCGATACTCCTTCTTATCCTCCATGAACTACTTTTTTTCTACCTATGTTGTTTTTCTTCTAAATTTCTTAGACTATAACATAGATACATTTTTTAGATTTATCAATTCCAAATTTGTTAAAACATTCTCCTTCTCCTTCTTTTCTTTAGTTAGTGTTTTCACTTAACTATCTAAAGCCTCCTATTATTTCTTATGAAGAAATAGTGCTTCTATCCACTTCCTTTTTATGGTTTCCTATATTTCAGCCTTTTGTTTTAAATTCTTCAATTGTTCATCTTGCTACTTCAACCGTGTTGAGCTACCCTTCAGCTCCTCATTTTCATCATGTAGTATCTTAATGAGTACTTTATTTTTTTGTTCAGCCTTTGCCTTGTTCTTCCTCCAGATTTCCACATTATGCTTATACCCCTTTTGGAACTTCCTTTCCTTATCCAATTCCTCTTGTAACACTACCTTTTCCTTTTCCCCTGTAACGAATCTATTTTTCAAAGTGTTCACCTCCAAAGTCAAATTCCCCATATTTAGACTCACAATTGTTATGGTCTGGAATAACTCAACTACTTTATTTGCTTTCATTATTTTTGCAGCTACCTCCTCCAGAGACTTTGGTGTACTTATCTATGTCATAGGATCTCCAAATCCTTCTGCAAGTCCCAACTCCTATACCATTCTTCTCCCCAATTCAAATTCAAATGGGAATCCTTTTGTAGATTTTGGCCTATTAGGTGGTACTTGTGGTTCTATTGGTCTAAACTCTTCAAAAGTAGGTTGTGTCATCACTCTCTTCGCTTGCAGTGCAATAGCTTGTAAACCTTCATGTGTCTACTATTAATGTAAATACAAATGTTGTTATAAATGTTGAAAATATTTTGGACTTGCAGTGATCTCCATCCAATCTTCACATACATCCCCTTCAAAATGCAAATGTTCCTCACCCTTTAAAAATCGTATGTCATGTTCCCTTTTAATTCTTTAACTTTGCTCTCGCAGCTATCTTTCATATGGTGATGTCATCAATGGTATATCTTACCTTTACTGCCTTAACTATTTCTCCTATGCAGATGTCATCTGTGGTATTGATGCAGTCTGTTTAACTACCTAGACCAGTGGTGGTACTACCCTTACCATTGTTGGTACTGCATACGATTCCACTTTGTCCCTCATCATTTTCTGTGCTTTCAATCTATGCTCTTTTATTCCTTCTTCACTCCTGAACATAAGGCTCCTCTTTTTTCAACTATGTTCTTCCTCTTAAGAGCACTTCTTAGAGAGTTTGCTATAGCTTTCTTTGTGTTTTATTGTGTTGTCTACATTTCCTCCCTAGTTTTTTAAACCTTGGCCAATGGTTTCTACGGATTGTCCTTTTGATGCATAAATAGATACTAAAAGATTTTTGCTGATACCAAAGCAGATTGATAGGTATCTTTCTTATCCCCTTTATTTTCCTTAACATACTTATACCACCTATCTAGCTCACTACACAAATTATTGAATATAATATGTGCCCAATCTACCTGTTGCCCCTTCTATACTCTTGCCAATGTAATAACAATTTTGTAGTTAAAATATTGTACCTTCTCCCTTTGATAAATGACAAATATAATGGTAGAATATTTGACAAAGTATGGCAGACCCAAACTCTTTACATTCCATTGATTTGCAAAAGAATTTGCATGTGCAAATTTACATTCTATAATGCCTAAACTGCTAGTGACTTACTAACCTATCCTTTCGATTCTTTTACATACCCTTTCGCACACACTCCAAAAATATCTACAATTAGTTGTTTGTTGATTACATACACCTTATCCTTATCCCCAAAGTAGATATATGCCCCCTTGATAAAAAATGTGTTTAAAAATTCTAACATTACATCAGGCATTAGTGCTTCCCACCCCATTAGAAACAAAGGCATAAGCCTTGCTTTAGAAGCCCAATTTTCTTCCATAGCAATATCCTTCCAGTTCTCCATTTGTTTTATATGTTTATCATAGTTATGTTTCGTCCGTGTCCACATGAAACGCTAAGGATCTAGAATTTTAATACCTTTCTCCAGAAGTGTACCTCTATCCAAGATTGCACATCTTCTCTTCACTACTACTTCCACTTCACACTATTCCATCTCCATTAGCCTTTGTTGTGCTTTTGTCATTATTTGCACCTCTATGGCTTATTATACATTCAACTGCACTTCTATGCATAGTTGTTCTTCTTACATAACAACGTTCTCCTCCCTTGTGTCCTTTTGCATTGTTTATGCTTCCACAAAATGATGTTCCTTAGCTTTGTATTCCTTTGATTCTTTAATCTACATCGAATCTATTAATGTAACTCCTAGTCCTGTTTGCTCTCTTGCATGTCAACGTTGTTTGCTTATGCACAAAAACTCAATTGTAGATGTTCTAGTGGTATTTATGTCCTGAATTATTGTCTATGCAAATTTTATCTTCACATTATACATCTTCCCTTCTCCACATTCCGAAAATGATGATGAATGCAATGGCGACCTTACAACCAACGATTGAATATTCAACACTCCTCTCTCTGCTCTTTTCAACTCCTCTTTTATTTCTATTCTTTTCAACAATTCTGTTTCCTCCTCCTACCTTCATTTATGCTCACACTCTTCTGTGCTTCCTTTTCCCTTGCTATTTGCTATAGTTTTCAATTGCACTCATTGCACTCATACTGTTGTGAACTCCAAAACTTTGAAAATGTGCACAACTTCCAACAACAAACATAAACTACTTTCAATAATTACCTTGTTTATTTTCATCCTTGAACATCTTGCCCATCATATTCATTTTTCATTTGTCCGCCATCTTTTAATTAATGCATGATCCTCGAAATTAATACATCCCATCATTACAAGTTTATGTGTCCATTATACTCCCACATGGAAGCATTTAACATCATCATATGAATGAATGTCACATATTTCATCTTCTGATTATTCCACATCCGTAATCGCCCTACATTTTTAATACTAACTCCATTTTATTTGCCATGTGCACCGTCTGTTGATTGTGCCCATTTATTTGCTAACTATGAAAACATATCTGGTGATTACACCAATTTCTTTATTAATTATGCCCACAATTCTGATGATTATGTAAATACTCCTAATGACTAAACAAATACTACTGTTGATTCAACCAATACACTTGACATATCATCTATAGATTTTTACATCCCAAATTTCACACTATTACAATTATTGCTCCTTTGGAGATCGAAAATAAAGATTGTGTTCACCATTGGATCTATGATCTATTCTTTATCTTCATCGTTCTTCATCTGTGGTTTTTGTAGTTAACATCTTTCTTCATCATCCTGTGTGTCAGAATTCACCTCCTGAATATGATTTGCACTTTTTTCCCAATATATTAGCATTTGCTGTTTTTTTTTTGAACTTTAAATTCCATGTATTTATTAGGTTTGAGCTTATTCACGTTGACCAACATAAGGTTATTTCAAACTTTTCAATGGTCATTAATAACATAGTGTTATTTGGCGACATATATTGTACTTAGTATAGTCCAAACCAAATATTGGTAAACTTCCCTTGGTGTGACTTATTGCCCTTTAGAAACCACAGAACATAATCATTAAAACTAAACTATTTTTCCGAATTCTTTTGTTGATTCCATAATGTTTTATTCCACTACTAAATTCCTAAACTTTTTACAACCTGCATTCTTGACGCACTCCCAACTCTTCAAAGGACTCAAATGTGAGTCCAAGTAAAAGACAGTGGAAGAGGGAGGAGTCGGGGCACGTTCCCTAGCTCACAACACTTTGAGGGGTAGAAGGGCGTGTTGGAGCTTCGAAATGGGATTAGGAAGAGTTGACAAGCTTCACTCACTCACATGGGCCTTCACACAACCCACACAATGTGGTTAGTGCATAGTTGGAGCACCTTTGGTGCTAGGACGAGCCACGGGCAACATGGACACACTAGACTCACCACGGCTTAGACTTGGGGGAAGCCACCACCTTCCCCCTTATAGTATACTCTATGGCTGACCACCGAACCCACATCCAAATGGCTTTATTCTCTCGAGATTCCCGAGTGAGAGTCCCGAAATCGCACGAATTGGGACTCCCGCGACTTTGGAACCCCATAACTTTGCGAACAGACCTTGGATTGAGATGCAGTTTGAAGCAAGGTTGTAGTTTTCATCGAGAGCTTTTCAATGGTATGTTGCACGCCCTCTGCAGCTAAGTAAATTGGGTCAATTCTTGACTTTTTCTAGTCGGGAGTCAAACTGGCAATTCAACTCCCGGTCCTTCTTTTGGCCATAACTTGTGTTTCAGATGTCCAAATGAGCAACGAGAGCCCATTTTAGACATTTACATTCCAAGAACTTTCCCATGATATAAAGAACACCACAAGCCATTGAGTTTTGACGCCTAAAATTGCTCTCTAAAGTTTTGGGAGTCCACCGGGATTCCATCTCCCAAAGTGGGAGTCGCCTTAGGAATGTGAAGGTTCATTCCCTCATACTCCCTCACACTTTCTTACACTCTTGGGAGTATGTGATGTGACTCCTGGGCTTCTTCTTTGGCCCGCACCCTTGCAACCTCTTTGCCTTGACTCCCGGGCTTCCTCTTGGCCCGCAACCTTGTAACCCCTTTGCTTTGGTTGCGAGCCCAAAGCTAGGGTTGTGACAATTCTAGCTTCCTACAACTTTTCAAGCTTTGTAATTCTACTAGTTAAAATTCTCATTGGAGTATTGTCTCTTTCATCTCCACTAACAACTAGAACAATGTACTCTATGGGCATTAATGGATGTAATCCATACATTAATTGATTTGGTGTATACCCTGTTGCTATTTTGTATGAAATTTTGAATGAAAATAACACTTTAGACAAATGTTCATCCCAATCTGTGTTATTTTCACTAACTAACTAAGTCAATAGTGTCCCAAGTACCTTGTTAGTAGACTCAACTTACCCATTCCCCTGAGGATAATAAGTTGTAGAACCCACATGTTTCATCAGAAAATAATTTGTCAAATATTTGATGGCATCATTAATAAAATATTCCCTGATCTATGACTATAATAAAAAAAATCCAAACTTGGTTAATATGTACTCATACAGAAATTTTGCTATGACTGCTATTGTATTAGTTCTCAATGCTTTTGTTTCCACCCACTTAGTAACATAGTTTGTGGCAATAAGAATATATTTGTTCCTTGTATATCTCCATGCTGGCTTAATTGGCCCCACAAAATCAAGTCCCCATTTCATAAATGGTTCCTTTAAAAAACTTGTGACTAACTTTGCAAGACTTTGAATTACCAGTCCTCCTATTCTATGACATGCATCACAAGATCTGTAGTAATCATGCACATCCCTATACATAGTTGGCCACTAATATCCAACATCCAATATATTCCTTTGCGTTATTTCCATTGCAAAATACCCTCTTCAAGGTCCTTCATGCAATTTTTTCATCACCATCTATGCTTTTGTTGTTGTCGAACATCATTGTAGTTTATTGTCTTGGCCCATTCTATACAATTCACTATTCTTCAATGTAAAAGGCTTTGCTCTCCTGATCAAATTCTACTTTTGCTACACGCATAATGTGCCTTTAATATATTTTGTTTTTAAAATTCTTTTACATCATTCAACTAATCAGGCCATGTATAAAACAAACTTACATATGTGGTTTGATCAAACACACCTGTGGGTTTTGTACTATTTAATAATCTAATACATTTGTAACTACATGAGTTACGCCTAGCTTATACATTATTGTGAAATCATATTCAAAAAACAATAACAACCATTTAGTCATTTTCCCTAAAACTTGTGGTTTGTTGACCAAATAGACTAATGCCATATGATCTACATTAAAAGATAAACTTATTGCCCAACAAATAATGTTTAAATTTGTGCAAAGAAAAAACTATTGCTAAAACCTTTTTCTTTATTGTGTTATAATTTTGTTATTCTCTATTTAGAAACCTAAAAGCATACACTATTGGTTGATCATTCTTCCCTAATATGTTTTTAAACAACATAGTCTTCATTATCACGACCCTAGCTTTGAGTTCATGACCAAGGCAAAGGAATGGAAAGGTGTGGGCAAAGAGTGTAACCTAGGAGTCACATTCACACTCTCGGGAGTGCAAGAGAATGAGGGAACGAGCCCACACATTCCCAAGTGGACTCCCACTTTGGGAATTGGAATCTTTTCAAAGTCCTAAATTTTCAGGAAGCAATTTCAGGGGTCAAAACTCATTGGATTGAAGAGTTCCTTATATCATTGGAAATATTTTGAGATTTAGATGTCTGAAATGGGCTCACATGACCCATTTATGTACTTAAAACACAAGTTATGGTCAAAAGAAGGCCATGAATCAAAGTGCCAATTTGACTTTTGACCACTAGAAGTCGAGAATCACCCTGAAATATATGTGTGCAGGTCACATGTCATATATCATTAAAAAGCTCTCAACAAGGAATAAAACTTTGCTTTAGACCTCACTTCAATCAAAGATTTACACAAGAAGTTATGGGTTTCCAAAGTGGTGGAAGTCCCAATTTTGAGAATTTTGGGACTCCCAACTTTGGAGTCCCATGACAAAATGACATTTGGATGTAGCCCCTGTGGCTATCATAAAGAATACTATAAGGGGGAAGGTGGTGGCTTCCCCCAAGTTTAGGCCATGGTGAGTCTTATGAGTCCATGTATGCATGTGGTTCCTCTATGCACCAAAAGTGCTCCAACTACACACTAATCAACTTGTTGTTTGGTTTATGTAGGTCCATGTGAATAGTTGACCTACTCGTCACTCGTCCTAGTCCCCATTCCAGAGCTCCAACACGCCCCTTTTACCCTCAAAATGTTACAAACTAAGGAGTGTACCTTAATTCTTTTAATTGTTTTCACCTTCGGACTCACATTTGAATCTTTCAAGGAGTTTGGGGGTGCATCACCCATAGCTAACAAAGATGCATCTTGTGAACATGAAATTCCACCTACCAATTTAGTGATATTAGTATCGATGCTTCAATATACTTTTGTTTAATCAATTCTTAAACCTTTTAACATTCTTTGTCCAAAGAAAAGTTTTTGTCTTTCTGGTTAGTTTAGTGATAGGTGCCATAATTGCAACAAAGTTTCTTATAAAACATTTATAAAACTATGCCATCCCATTGAATACTTAAATTTGTTGAGGATTCTTAGGTGGTGGCATGTTTACAATTGCTTGTATTTTCTTTGAATATGGTAGTTTCCCTCCTTAGAAATAATAAAACCCAAGATCATCCCTGAAAATACCACAAATGCACATTTGTTTAGATTCAAACTAATGTCATATTCTCTACACTTTTGAAAACATAGTCTAAACTTTTGAAAATGACTTTCCATGTCATTATATACCGTAAAGTCATCTAGAAATATCTTCATAAAATTGTCCAAATACTCTTTGATTGTTTTGGTCACGACTTTCTAATGTTGGAAGTCCATTTTAAACTCTAAATGACATCACCCTCCATATAAAAGCCCCTAAGTCTATAACAAATGCGGTCTTGTATCTATCCTTTAAAGCTATAGATATTTGATAATATCCTAAATGTCGATCTAAAAAGGAATATGCCTCATACCTTGCTACTGTGTTCAACACTTCATTTGTGAAAGGTAATGGGTATGGATCCTTTTATGTGGTTGCATTTAATTTTCTGAAATCTACACAAATTCTTAACTTACCATTTTTCTTAGGTACTACTACTATGGGTGACAACCATGTAGCTTCTTTTACAGATTCAATGAATCTAGTTGCTAATAATTTATCTATATCTTGTTAAACAGTTGTAGCATAATTTGGATTTAATTTGTACTTGGCGTGATGTGCTAGTGGTATAGTAATGTCCAATTCAATTGTATGTTGTGTTAGCTTTGGCGGAATCCCTTTAAAAACTTTATATGTTCGTGCAAAAACATCTTTGAATTCCTTCAACAGCTATTCCACTTCTAACACCTTGCCTGTTTCCAACTACGCATTAATCTTCACCATCTATGGTTTTGCATCAATTTCCAAATTAAGCTTCATCAATTATTGATCTTTAGTTAACGTCCATCTAAATATCTACAATCCTTGAGCTTTGATGTTTATTGCAATTTCATCCACTATAACACTCCTTGGTTGATGTTTATAATATGTCCTTGGATCCACCTTATCATCCAAAGCTACTTTTGGCTCATATCAGTTGTTAAATATCTTTTTCTTTGTGCTCTATACTTTAGATCCCTATTATGAAATACTTGTCTTCACATTAATATCCATGATCCCCACATCTATGGTTTTCACATATTGAATTGTCTCATGTAAATTGATTGTTCCTATGGAGAACAATTTTGGCTCTATAGTGAAGATGATATCTTTTTCTTCTTCTATGATCCCATTATGATAATTATAGCACAATAACACTTTTAATCTTCTTACTTCACTTCCTAAATGTTTAGTAACTATAATTGTTTGGACTGTCCCATTCCCTTGTATGGTAACAATGGTACTTCCCTAATCATGTACCACTTTAACATCCTTCTACCATGGTTTCCCCAACAACATGGAATAATTAGAATCTACCACATTATTATGAAGTATAGTAAACATAATTATGTAAGGAATGCCATGAACATATATATTTAGATCTCTTATCAACCCCACTAGTTTTGTGGTTGTTTGATATGCCATCCTCAAATTATATGATGCAGGTTTAGGCTTTGGAAGCCCCAACTTCAATTTCAACTATTCTATGATAATATTTACTCTAGAATCTCCATCCAACAACACATCTTCTATTGTATTCTTCCTAATCTATACTTGGATGATTGCCATATGATTATTTATTGCTACAACAACAGTCCTTACTTTTGCTACCAAAGAACCAACTTGTTTATTTGTGGTTGTTTTACTTACATTTTGAGTTTTCTTTAATTTCAACTTCTACCAAAGATATTTTTTAAGCTCAGGAGTTATTTTAAGCAATTGTCTTAAGTTCAAAGTATAACTTGTTTCTAACATCTACTTACCAATGTCTTGAAAAATCTCTTCGATTATGATTAGTTTCCCTTGTGAATTCACGACTTCATGAGATTTTTATGCATCCACAGGAATAATATTCAGCATATCCGGCCAACTTGTGTTCCATCCCTCCATGGATGTGGATGGCCCTTTGATTTGGGTTTGTGTTTTATGAATATGTTGAATTGTTTCCATTGTTGAGAAATCAAGCTCAATTAGTTAGGTTTCATTAGTTACTAGAATAGGAAAGTAACTAGGTTACTTTCACAAGGTTACTTTCACAAGGTTGAATTACTTTCGTTACTTATTTTAGTTTGGTTATTTGTGGTTTGGTCTTTTAGTTAAATACCTTGGTGTTGATGGTTTGGCTCTCTTTTCTTCATTACACAAGT
>Ga0116227_10004670_pt1 | contig 29587 bp, 16 predicted proteins | sample S1TSphgellanicum_FD_89693 | JGI IMG/M metagenome (GOLD analysis project Ga0116227, IMG submission 89693) | Host-associated microbial communities from peat moss isolated from Minnesota, USA - S1T2_Fb - Sphagnum magellanicum MG | ecosystem: Host-associated > Plants > Peat moss > Unclassified... | reverse complement strand
GGCGGATCAGAGGCACAAGCGGCACCGGCGCAATCACCGCGCGCGGTACGGCGTGAACACCTGCCGCGCCGCTCAAGGCCGCCGCCTGAGGCGTGGCGCGAAGGGGCGCCTGTACCGGCGATGGCGGTGGGGGTGGAGGCTTGTCGTCAACCACAAAGGCCGCCAGCGCGCTTTGGCTCACGGCCTGACGCGCCGCCGGGCTCAGCCCCAGCACCAGAACGGCCAGCACCAGCCCCTGCACCACAAAAGCCAGCAACGCGCTGCCGACACGCGCGCGCCAGTCGGCGGCGGCATGCCACAGACCGGGATCGTGACCGGAGGAATCGACCTTTGTGCTCATCCCCCCGCTTTTAGCACAGGGGGATGAACAGGCGGTTCAAGAAGCGCTTACTTGTTGCTGGTCAGGAAAGCGACGATGTTGGCGCGATCCTTCGCATCGGCGACGCTGATCACCATCTTGGTGCCCGGCACCAGCTTGCCCGGCCCTGCGAGGAAGGCATCGACCTTCGCCGGAGTCCAGACGATGTTCGAAGCCTTGAGCGCGGGCGAATACAGCGCGAAATCGCTGGTCGTACCGGCCTTGCGCCCGATCACGCCGTTCAGATTGGGCGCCAGCGCCGAAGGCTTCTGCCCCTTGTTGAGCACATGGCACATCTGGCAACGCTGCTTCACCAGCGTCGCGCCCGCCTGAGCATCACCCGCGGCATGGGCCGGCAGGCTGAAGGACAGGGCGGCCGCAAAAAAACCACCCACAATGGCTGAACGCAACACCATGCTAATCTCTCCGAATCATGCGGATAGTTTTCCGCTGTATCCCTCGGGGCTTGTCACAAGGGGGCGCTTCGGATCAACCGGCTATTACGTATGCGAATGTGCGGTATACGCATGCATGGCTGTTATACGCGCAAGAATGGGAAAGTTTGGGAGAAAGAGGAAGATGCGAGGGGGTTACCCCCTCGCGCTCCCATAACGTCTTCCGACGATAGGGGCGTGGCACCCGATCCATGCGCACCGGCTCTCCACCAGCACGACAAAGGCGCCGCAGGCAGGAAGCCCCGGCGCCTCTTATGATTTGAAAGCCTGCGGCGCAGCGACGTTGCTCTATGGCCGAACCCGTTGCACCCGGCTGACAATTCATGGGAGCGCGAGGGTGTAACACCCTCGCACCTACCCTTCCTTCTTCAAAGCCTTTCAATCTTCTGAGTCGCCTCATCGATGATCTTGGCGATTTCGAAACCGATCTCGCTATCGGTCCCCTCGCGGCTCAGGCGCTCCATCAGGGCTGCCTTCATATTGTGGACAGCCCGGCGCACCGGAGCATTGTCGGTGCGGCTGTTGGCCTCACCCAGCTTGGCAAGACGGTCAAAGAGCGCCGCGATGGCCTCCTTGTTGGTCTCGACCTCGGCGCGACCGGCCTCGGTGGGCACCCATTGGCGCTTCGAGCCGGTGCCGCCCTCGGCATGCGCGATCATGTCTTCATCTTCGAGCAGCGAGAGCAGCGGGTAGAGCACGCCCGGGCTGGGCGTATAGGCATCGTTGCTGCGCTCGGCGAAGAGGCGCTTGAGCTGGTAGCCATGCTCGGGCTTTTCGACCAGCAGGGCGAGCAGCATCAGCCGCAGTTCATCGCCGGTGAACATCTTGCCGCGACGGCCACGACCGAAGCCATCGCCCCGGCCACCACCGCCGAAACCGCCCCCGAAGGGACCGCCAAAACCGCGCCCGAAGCCTTCGCCATCGGGGCCGTCAAAGCCGCCGAAACGGCTGGCGAAGCGCTCGCCGAAGCCGCCAGCCATCATCATGCGCATCATGCGAGCGCCCCGGCCATGCCGGTCCCCATGATGTTCCGCGTGGCGTTCATGCCTTTCACCCTCGCCGCAGCGACGTCCGTGAAAATGCCTCATCGTTCTATCTCCTGTGAGTCTTGTCATGAGCAGAAGATACGCCTTACTTACGATCTTTCAAGATATATCTTTAAAGATTTTTCTACGCACAAGAAAGGCGACGCGAGGATGATCCCACGCCGCCTGTTCCGTTACGCCAAGCGCTTGTTATTCGGCGGAAACGCCTCCACCCAGCGCCTGGTACAGCGCCACCGTATCGGCAAAGCGGCTGCTGCGCGCCACCACCAGCGCCGCTGCCGCCTGTGCCCGCGCGCTCTGCGCATTGAGCAGATCGAGCGTGCCCACCCCGCCCAGCTCAAGCTGGCGGCGGGTGAAGGTCAGTTGCCGCGCCGAGGCATCGTCAGCCCGCGCCGCGGCATCCAGCGCACGCCCGTCGCCCGAGAGCCCGGCCAGCGCATCCGACACATCCACGAAGGCCTGCAACACGCTGGCGCGATATTGCGCCTTGGACTGATCGAAAGCCGCCTTGGCCGCGCGCTGCTGGTTGAGCAACTGGCCGCCATGGAAGATCGGCTGGGCGGCATTACCGATCAGCGTCCAGAACAGATTGCCGCCCGCAAACATCTGCGAGAAGGTCTCCCCCTGCCCGCCGACATTGGCCGCCAGACTGAGCGCCGGCAGACGCGCGGCAATCGCGCTGCCGACATCCGCCGCCGCGCCCTGCATCGCGGCCTGAGCCGCGCGCACATCGGGACGCTCCGCCACCAGCACCGAAGGCACCGAGACCGGCAGATCGGCAGGCAGATGCAGGTCGGACAGTTTCGGCAAGGTCGGCAAAGCCGTGCCCGGTGCCACGCCGAGCAGCGCCGCGATCAACGCCTGCTGGTGAAGCTGGCTGCGTTCCAGAGCGGGCAGTGCCGTTTCCGCCGTCGCCAGCTGGGTTTCCTGCGAGGCGATGTCCGAAGCACCCACCGCGCCCAGCGCCTGCCGCTTCTTCAGCAGGTCGAGCACGCCGCGCGCCGAGGCAATCGCCTCACGCTGCGCTGCGACCTGATCGGCCAGCGCCGCCTGCTGCACCACGGCCAGCACCAGATTGGCGACAACCGTGGTTTTGGCAGCCCGCGTCCGCCATGCCTGAGCCGCAGCGGCGGCGCGCGCGGATTTCACTTTGCTGGCCACCCCGCCGAACACGTCGAGCGGGAAAGTCACCGAGGCGGTCGCCGTATGCAGCGTGTAGAGCGTCTGGTTGGGATCGGCCAAAGGCGGCGAGATCACATTGGACACCTGCGCGCGCTGGGCATTGTAGCCGACATCGACCTGAGGCAGGCGGTCGCCCGCTGCCGCCCCGGCCAAGGCCTTGGCCTGACGCAGAGCCGCATCGGCAGCAGCCAGATCGTTGTTGGTCTTCAGCGCCTGATCGACCAGCGCGTCCAGATCGGCATTGCCGAAGCCCTTCCACCATTGCACAGGCACCTTGGCACCTTCGGTGAAATGCTGCGGTTCGCCGGTGGCCGGATCGATCGGCTGGATCTCGGCATTGCCGGCCCCGGTAGGGGCCAGCGACACCGGCGTTTCAGCCTTGGGCCCCAGCGAGGTGCAAGCGGCCACAGCCCCCATAAGAGGCATCAGAAGGAAAAGACGTTTCATCACGCGCCCTCCCCCTGCGCTTCGATGGAGTGATGCGGATCGCTGCCATGTGCGCCGCGGTCATTGGGGCCAACGTGACGGCTGAACTTCTCGACCAGCACAGGCAGCACCAGCAGGATCAGGATCGGGGCCAGCGTCATGCCGCCCACCACCACCAGAGCCAGCGGCTTCTGCACCTGGGAGCCGATGCCTGTGGCAACGGCGGCAGGCAGCAGACCGATGGCGGCGACCAGACAGGTCATCACCACCGGGCGCAGACAGTTGCTGACGATCACATGACGCGCCTCGGCCCGGCTGGAGCCTTCGTTCAGCGCCTGATTGAAGGTCGTCACCACAAGGATGCCGTCCATCACCGCAATGCCGAACAGCGCCACGAAACCGATCGCCGCCGAGATCGAGAAGGCCGTGCCCGTCAGTGCCAGCGCCATCACGCCGCCGATGATCGCCATGGGGATCACGCTGAAGGCCAGCATCGAGTCGCGGAACGACCGGAAGTTGGCCATCAGCAGGCCGAAGATCAGCAACAGGCTGATCGGCACCACGATCTCCAGACGATGGACGGCGTTGGTCAGATTGCCCATCTCGCCTGCCCATTCCAGGTGATAGCCCGGCGGCAGGATGACATTCTTCTGGATGCGGGCCTGAGCCTCGCCCACCGCGCTGCCAAGATCGCGGTTGCGCACCGAGAACTTGATCGGAACGTAACGCTCCTGATGCTCGCGATAGATGAAGCTGGCGCCCGTGGTCAGCTTGATGTCGGCCAGTTCGGAGAGCGGCACCTGCATCATCCCGCCATTGGGATTGGTGACGCCCACCGGGATGCGGCGGATCGCTTCCAGACTGTCACGCTGCTCGGCCTTCAGGCGGACCATGATCGAGAAATGGCGATCGGTGCCCTTCTCATACAGGTCGCCCGGAGACTGACCACCGATCGCGGCCTGCACCACGGCATTGATGTCGTCAGGCAGGATGCCGTAGCGGCTGGCCTTCACGCGGTCGATATCGATGCGGACGGTGGGCTGGCCCAGCGACTGGAACACGCCCAGATCGGTGATGCCTTGCACCTTCTGCATCTCGCCCTTGAGCTTGTCGCCCAGCTGGACCAGCGTCGCCAGATCAGGCCCGAAGATCTTGACCGAATTGGCCCCCTTCACGCCCGAGGCAGCTTCCTCGACGTTATCCTCGATATACTGGCTGAAGTTGAACTCGATGCCGGGGAAGCGCTTTTGCAGATCAGCATTCATCTGCTGCGTCAGCTCTTCCTTGGTGATGCCGCCGGGCCATTCCTTGGCGGGCTTCAACGGCACGAAGAATTCAGCGTTGAAGAAACCGGTGGCGTCAGTGCCATCGTCAGGCCGCCCCTGCGCCGAGAGCACGCTTTCGGCCTCGGGATAGGTGGCGATCTGCTTGCGGATGGCGTTGACCGTGGGCTGGCCGCCCTCAAGGCTGATCGAGGCGGGCAGGCTCGCGCGGATGTACATGTTGCCTTCCTCCAGATGGGGAAGGAACTCCACGCCCAGCGAGCGCATGCCGAACATCGCGATGATGAACAGCAGGCACGCGCCGCCCAAAGTCAGCACGCGATTGGCCAGAGCGAAACGCGCGGCAGGCACATAGAGCCCGCGAATGCGCGCCACCAGCCAGGTATCCACCTCATCCAGATCATCGGGCAACAGCATGGTGGCCAGCACCGGCGCGATGGTGAAGGTGGCGATCAGGCCGCCCAGAATGGCATAGGCATAGGTCTTGGCCATCGGGCCGAAGATATGCCCTTCCACACCGGTCAGCGTGAAGAGCGGCAGGAAGCTGGCGATGATGATCGCGGCGGCAAAGAAGATGCCGCGCGACACTTCGGACGAGGCATGCAGCACCGACGACAAACGCGTCGCCAGCGAGAAGTGGCCGTGGCCGCTTTTCACATGCTCGGATCGTTCGACCATATGGCGGAAGATGTTCTCCACCATGATGACCGTGGCATCCACCACCAGACCGAAGTCCAGCGCGCCCACCGACAGCAGGTTCGCGGACTCGCCCTGAAGCACGATGATGAGCACCGCGAAGGAGAGCGCGAAAGGAATGGTGATCGCCACGATGATCGCGCTGCGCAAATTGCCCAGAAAGGCCCATTGCAGCACGAAGATCAGGATGATGCCCACCACCATGTTCTCGATCACGGTCGAGGTGGTGTGGTTGATCAGATCCGAGCGGTCATAGATGCGTTCGAGATGGACACCGGGCGGCAGGATGCCGCTGGCGTTGATGTCCTCCAGCTGCTGCTTGACGGCGGTGATGGTCGGCATCGACTTGGCGCCGCGCTGCATCAGCACCACACCTTCGACAATGTCGTCATCCTGACCGAAACCGGCGACACCCAGACGCGGCTCATTGCCGATCTCGACCGTGGCCACGTCTTTCAGCAGCACCGGGACGCCGCCATTGGTCGTCACCAGCACATTGTTGATCTGCTCGACCGACTGGATCAGGCCCACGCCGCGCACGATGGCTGCCTGAGGACCGAAGTTGATCGTCTGGCCGCCGGCATTCGCATTGGAATGGCCGATCGCCTGCATCACCTGCGCCACGGTGGCGCCGTGGCCGTTGAGCTTGTTGGTATCAACCGTGACTTCGTAGGAGCGGATCTTGCCGCCCCAGCCCGTCACGTCGATGACGCCGGGAATGGCCTTGAACTTGCGTTCCAGCACCCAGTCCTGAAGCGTCTTCAGGTCCATCACCGAATAGCCCTTGGGGCCAACGACGCGATAGCGGAAGATTTCGCCGATCGGGCTGGTGGGCGAGATGCCCGGCTGGGCCCCGCCCGGCAGTGTGCCCATCTGCGACAGGCGGTTGATGACCTGCTGCTGGGCTTCCTGGAAGGTGTAGTCGTAGGTGAACTGGATCTTCACGTCGGACAGGCCGAACAGCGAGATCGCCCGGATGGTGTTGAGATGCGGAATGCCCGCCATCTGCACCTCGATGGGGATGGTGACGTTACGCTCCATCTCCTCGGCGGAAAGCCCGGAGGTTTGCGTGACGATCTCCACCATCGGCGGCACGGGGTCGGGATAGGCCTCGATGTTGAGCTGTGAAAAGGCAATGCCGCCCGCCGCCAGCAAGGCGACAAGGAAGCCGATAATCAGCATGCGGTTACGCAGCGACAGGCGGATCAAACTGTTCATGAGCGTATCAGTTGTCCAGCCCGGCTTCGTTCACGAAGATGGCGCCGGTGGTGGCCACCACCTCGCCCGCCTTCAGCCCTCCGATGATGCGCACGCGCCCACCGCTGCTGTCAGCCACCTGCACCTCGCGCGAGACGAGGCGGCCATTGCCCTGTGAGATCCACACGCGGGCGGCATCGCCCTCATGGATCACGGCCTGAGCGGGCACCGTCACGCCATCAGGGCGGTTGCCGGTGTTGACGGCATGGCGGATGGTGAAATTGGCGAACATCTGGGGTTTCAGCGCGCGGTCAGCGTTCGCGATCGTGGCGCGCACCGGCAGGCGGTGCGTGGTGGGATCGAGCTGCTGGGCCACATTGTCGATGGTGGCGTGGAAAACCCGGCCATTGAGCCCCGGCACCGTCACATCCACCCCGTCGCCCAGATGGACGGCAGAAGCGTCGCTTTCGGCCAGCTGTGCCACCAGCCAAACGCGGGCCGGATTGGCGATGGTCAGCACCGGGCTGGAGCCGCCCGACTGCACATACTGCCCGGTCGAGACCGAACGCTGCGAGATCACGCCCGCGATGGGTGCATGGAACACGGTTTCGGCGTGGAGCCCGCCGATGTCCCCGGCGTTCTGCAACCTGCCGATCTCGGCCCCGGTCTTGCCGAAGACCACCAGCTTGTCGCGCGCGGCGGCAAGGGCGCTTTCGGCGCTGCGCTGGGCGGCTTGCGCTGCGACAAAATCGTTCTGCGCCTGCTGGTAATCCTTCAGCGCGCCGCCCGCCGTCTTGTAGACCTGCTCGGCGCGCGCAAGGTTGGACTGGGCCAGCTTCAACTGCGCATTGGCGCTGGCATGCTGGGCATTGGCGGCAAACAGCGTGTTGCGCGCGTCAACCACATCGCCGGTCCGCACCTTGAGCAGCGGCTGACCGGGCGTGACCTGAGCGCCCGCCTGCACATACACATCGGTCACCTGCCCGGAGTAAGGCAGGAAGACCGGCGTGGAGAGCGTATCATCCGCCGCGATCTGGCCGGTGGCCTGAGTGCGCTGGTAATCGTCACCATTGTCGACGCGCTCCAGCTTCACGCTGGCCATCTGGCTCTGCGAGAGCTGGACCACACCGGGCGGGAGCGGCGCCGCAGGCTTGTCCTCATGATGGAACAGGGTTTTCCCCAGCATCACCAGGGCCGCGATGGCAGCAACCCCGGCGCCTGCCAGGATCAGATAACGCACTTGCACCGATTTGGGCAAAGCATGACGGGCGTCGGCCGAATCATGGCCAACACCATCATGCCCGCCAGACACGTGGTCAGCAGACATTCCAATTCCTATCCCCAAAATCGCCGGGAGAATTCCGGCAGATTTTGCCTAAGCCACACCGCCTTATGCGTCAGCCTGACTGAACTCAAGCTTTCCGGCAAGGCAGGGGGTTCCCCTGCATCTGGCCGCAACACAAGACAATACGGTGACTGACGGACGCAAAACCTGCCTTTTCAAGCCGCAAGCGCCCGGCGCATGCAGACGATAGCAAGGAAAAAAGCCATATAAAATAGGGAAGAAGCAGGGGCACGAAGGCCCCTGCAGTCGAACATCAGTCCATCGGGCACAGAGTGCTTCGATGCGCTTCGATCTATGGGGCCATCAGCCCCGGCGCCCGCCTTATGGTCATTGCGCCAACAGGCACCGCATGGATGCCTGACAATCGAGCATCGAAACGCCCATTCAGTGTGATCCGAATCCGGCGCTGGTCCGGATGGGGGTTGCCTCTGCGGGGACAGAGGGGATGGGATCACCATGGAAACAGAACGCCGAGGGGGGAAGATCGGCGGTCATCATCCATGTGTCTGATCGGATCGCAAGATCCATGGGCCGACAACAGATGCCGACGAGACCACAATGATCGACTTTGTGACTTGTTCCCGGCACTGCTGAATTTTTCTTATAAGGGTGACAGCGGGGCCGGAAACAGGCCCGCGGCGGTATCGTCGCTCATCGTCACCAGCCGCGTCGCACGGTCGAGAATCAGGCGATAGGCCGCGCTGACATAGGCCAGAGAACCGGCATCGGGCGCCTCCCAATCCTCCACGCTCATCGCCTCGCCTTGCGCGTTGATCCAGACACCATCGGCCGGGAATTGCTCGAAACGTTGCGCCCGCGCAGCGCGCCAGGCCGACAGCAGCGCGACATCGTCCTCCAGCGCGACATCGCGCCCCTCCCAGTCGACCCAGCCGATCGGACTGTCCTGGCAATAGGCGTTGTTGTTGCCCTGCTGGCTGCGGCCGAACTCATCGCCCGCCGTCAGCATGATCGTGCCGGTGCTGGCGAACAGCGTGGCCAGCAAGGCGCGCGCGTCACTCGCACGGGCGGCCTGAACTTCGGCATCATCGCTGGGGCCTTCCACGCCATGGTTCCAGCTGTGATTATCGCCATGGCCGTCGCGGTTCTCTTCGCCATTGGCCTCATTGTGGCGCTGCTCATAGGCAAGCAGGTCGGCCAGCGTGAAACCATCATGCGCGGCGAGGAAATTGACGCTGCGGCAGGCCCGCTCCCCGAAGATATCGCTGCTGCCCGCCAGCCTTGTGGCCAGAGCGCCGATCCCGACCTCACCCTTCCAGAAACGGCGCAGATCGTCGCGATAGCGGTCGTTCCATTCCAGCCAGTGCCCAGGGAAACGGCCCAATTGGTAGCCATCCGGCCCGATATCCCATGGCTCGGCGATCATGATACGGTCGGCCAGCACGGGATCGGCGGCGATCTCGGCGAAAAGCGGCGCATGGGGATCGAAATCGGGCGCGCGCGCCAAAACCGGCGCCAGATCGAAGCGGAAACCATCCACCCCGGCCTGCTCGACGAAATGGCGCAGGCTGGCCATGGTCAGCGCGCGGACATGCGGCTGGGCGAAATCCAGCGTGTTGCCGCAGCCAGTCACATTGACCAGCCGGCCTTCCGCATCATGGGCATAGGTCTCATTGTCCAGCCCGCGCAGAGACAGCACCGGCCCGCCCTCATCGCTTTCGCCGCTGTGGTTGAACACCAGATCGAGGATCACCCCGATCCCCGCCGCATGCAGCGCTTCGACAGTGGCCCGCAACTCGGCAACGCCGCCCGGGCACAGGCCCGGATCGAGCGCCATCATGGCCACGGGATTGTAACCCCAGAAATTGCGCAGACCCAGCGGCGGCAAATGCCGCTCATCGACCCATGCGGTGATGGGCATCAGTTCCACCGCGCTCACCGAAAGCTTCTTGAGATGTGCGATGATAACGGGATGGGCCAGAGCGCCAATGGTGCCGCGCAAAGCCTCCGGCACATCGGGGTGCAGCAGGGTGAAGCCGCGCACATTCAACTCATAGACCAGCCCTCCGCGCGCGAAATGCGGCGCTTCACGGGCGACGGGCTCACGTTTCCCCGACACGATGGCGCGCGGCACCAGATCTGCCGTATCGGCACCGAAAACCGACAGTGAAGGATCGTAAACAAAGCGCCGGTCCAGTTCGACAGCATAGGGATCGACCAGCAATTTGGCCGGATCGAACCACAGGCCCTGCTCCGGCGCCCAGATGCCATCGGCGCGATAACCATAGGTGGCGCCCGCCAGATTGCCTTTCAGCGTGGTGCGCCAGAACTCGCCCTGCCGGTGCATGGGCGTGGGATATTCCTCGCCCTGGGCAAAAATGCAGAGCGTGACCGCCTCGGCATGCGGGGAACGCACCGCGAAATGGGTGTACTCCCCGCCCTCGCCGGTGATGACATGGGCGCCCAGCAGGGCATCCGATGTGATCGAGGCGGTCTCCAGCATGGCTAGCGCTCCATGGCTCAGGTGATCACGGTGGGTTCGCTGCGCCCGGTGTGGCGCGTGATCCCGGCCAGTTCATCCGCCGCCGCGATCAGATCGGCCAGCATGTCAGGCGTCTGTGCCGCCAGATTGCCGCCGACGGGCTCGTAACGCTCCAGATAGACGCGCAGAGTTGCGCCCTCCGTGCCGGTGCCCGAAAGACGGAAGACGATGCGCGATCCGCCCTCGAACAGAATGCGCAGCCCCTGGTTCTTGCTGACCGAACCATCGACGGGATCGGTGTAGGAGAAGCTGTCGGCGGTCGCGATGGTCAGCGGGCCCACAGCCTTGCCGGGCAGCGAAGGCAGCGAGGCGGTCAGTTCCGCGATCAGCGCATTGGCGATGTCGGTGGGCAGCGCCTCATAATCGTGGCGGGCGTAATAGTTGCGGCCATAGGTCGCCCAATGCTCGGCGGCCAGATCGCAGACGGGGATCTGACGCACCGCAAGAATGTTGAGCCAGAGCAGCACCGCCCAGAGCCCGTCCTTCTCACGCACATGGTCGCTGCCGGTGCCGGCGCTTTCCTCGCCGCAGATCGTGGCCATGCCTGCATCGAGCAGATTGCCGAAGAACTTCCAGCCGGTGGGCGTTTCGAAGGCGGGAATGCCCAAAGCCTTGGCCACCAGATCCGCCGCCGCGCTGGTGGGCATGGAGCGCGCAATGCCTTTCAGCCCGCCCTTATAGGCCGGGGCCAGATGAGCGTTCGCCGCCAACATCGCCAGACTGTCCGAAGGCGTCACGAAAATGCCCTTGCCCAGGATCAGATTGCGGTCGCCATCGCCGTCGCTGGCCGCGCCGAAGGCCGGGGCCTCGGCGTCGAACATGGTGTCGAACAGCACCTTAGCGTGGACCATGTTGGGGTCGGGGTGATGGCCGCCGAAATCCTCCAGCGGCGTGCCGTTCTTCACCGTGCCGGGCACGAAGCCGAGGCGCTTTTCCAAAATCTCATGCGCGTAAGGCCCGGTGACGGCATGCATGGCGTCGAAGGTCATCGACAGGCCATCCTTCACCGCCGCACGGATCGCGTCGAAGTCGAACAGGCTTTCCATCAGCGTGGCATAATCGGCCACGGGGTCGATCACCTCGACGGTCAGGCCCGCGACATCGGTGGCGCCCTGCGCGTCCAGATCGACATCGGGCGTCTCCACCGTCAACCAGCGGTCGATGGTGGTGGTGCGGTCATAGACGGCATCGGTGATCCCCTCGGGCGCGGGGCCGCCATTGGCGATGTTGTATTTGATACCGAAATCTTCATCCGGACCGCCCGGATTGTGGCTGGCCGACAGCACCAAGCCGCCGCTGGCGCCATAATGGCGGATCACATGCGAGGCAGCGGGCGTCGAGAGAATGCCCCCCTGCCCCACCAGCACCCGGCCATAGCCATTGGCCGCCGCGATGCGGATCGCCTGCTGGATGACGCTGCGGTTGTGATAGCGGCCATCGCCGCCGATCACCAAGGTCGCGCCCTTTTCGGGCTTCACCACATCGAAAACGCTCTGAATGAAATTCTCGGCGTAATTTTCCTGAGCGAAGATCTTCACCTTCTTGCGCAGGCCCGATGTGCCCGGCTTCTGCCCGGCAAAAGGCGTGGAGGGCTTGGCGATGACGGTCAGCGTGCTCATTGATCCCCCGAAAGGTTGGCGCCGCCCTCAAGCGAGGGCTGTTCGACATAGTTGCGGTACAGCGCGGCATAGGCCGCCGCGCTCTGGTTCCAGCTGAAATCCATGCGCATGCCCGCGCGGCGCACCTCGGTCCAAGCGTCCTGCTGGCGGTAGAGGTCGACGGCGCGGGTGATGCCCAAAGCGAAGTTCTGGTAATCGACCCCGGCGAACTGGATGCCGGTGGCCGCCCCCGCCTTGATGGCGGCCAGATTGGCATCGACCACCGTGTCGGCCAAGCCCCCGGTGCGCGCCACCACGGGCACGCAGCCATAGGCGAGGCCATACAATTGCGTCAGCCCGCAAGGCTCGAAGCGACTGGGGACGAGGATAGCATCGCCACCCGCCTGCATGCGATGGGCCAGCGCCTCATCATAGCCGATGCGCAGCGAGACCCGGCCCGCATGGCGCGCGGCCCCCCGGTGCAATTCGCTGACCAGTGCGGCATCGCCCGTGCCCAGCAGCGCCAGTCGCCCGCCAAGGCCGACCAGATGGTCCAGCACCTCGCACAGGACATCCATGCCCTTCTGCCATGTCAGGCGGCTGACGACGATAAACAGCGGGCCATCGTCACGGTCGAGCCCGAATTCCTTTTCCAGCGCGCGCTTGTTGGCCACCCGCTTGGAGAGCGCGCGCGCAGAGAACCGCGCCGCGATGGTTTTGTCTTCCGCCGGGTTCCAATCCTGAGCATCGATGCCGTTGACGATGCCGCGCACATTGTCGCCCCGGCTCTGGATCAGTCCTTCCAGCCCCATGCCGAACTGCGAACTGCGAATTTCCAGCGCATAGGTCGGCGAGACGGTGGTGATGCCATAGGCCGATTCCAGCCCGGCCTTCAGAAAGCCGACGCCGCCATGATACTCCACGCCATTGACCGCCCAGGCCTCGGGCGGCAGGCCCAGACGCGGGAAGATGTCCGCCGGATAATAGCCCTGAAAGGCCATATTGTGGATCGTCATGATGGAGGGGACAGAGCGCCCTCCGGCTGGCGGCGCGAATTTGAGATAGGCGGGAGCCAGACCCGCCTGCCAGTCATGGGCATGAAGCAGATCGAAACTCAGGCCCTCCACCGCGCCGCCCGCCACATCGGCGCCCGCGCGTGAGAGGGCCGCGAAACGGCGCCAATTGTCCGCCCAGTCCCGCCCGGAACCATCGGCATAGGGGCTGCCGTCACGGTTGAAGAGATGCGGCGCGTCCAGCACCAGCAGGTCGCCCGCGTGATTGCCGTCCAGTTGCCCCGACAGCAGCCGCGCCGGGCCGCCGAACAGGTCTTTCCATTCATGGACGACCGGCGGGGCGGCAGCCTTCCTGGCCTTCCCCTTGCCCTTCACGGCGGGCGGGTTGAGCCGCGTCAGCACTTGCGGGTAGCCCGGGATCATCACGCTCATCTGCACGCCATGGGCAGCGATCGCATGCGGCAGGGCGCCCACCACATCGGCAAGGCCGCCGGTTTTCACCAGCGGCACAGCTTCCGAAGCGAGCGAGAGAACCCGGATCATCCTATTGCCCCGACAGATATTGATCCATCATCGATTTGGTGATGAGGCATACACCATTTTCCGTGCGACGCCAGCGGGTTGCGTCCACTTCCGGGTCTTCTCCGACGACCAGATTTTCCGGGATACGAACGCCGGAATCGACGATCACCCGCTTGAGCGACGCCCCCCGCCCGATGTTGCAATAGGGCAAGATCACCCCTTCGCTGACACTGGAGTAAGACCCCATCTTGACGCCAGTGAACAGCAGCGAGCGATGCGCCGTGGCGCCCGACACGATGCAATCCTGCGAGATCAGCGAAGACACCGCAGAGCCGCGCCGCCCATCCTCGTCATGCACGAATTTGGCCGGGCTGGCGACGACCTGATCGGTCCAGATGCGCCAGTCGCGGTCATACATGTTGAGGCGCGGGACAACGTCCGTCAGGTCCAGATTGGCCTCGAAATAGGCGTCCAGCGTGCCGACGTCGCGCCAGTATTCGCCGATTTCCTCGGCCGCGCGCACGCAACTTTCGGTGAAGCGATGCGCCACCGCCTTGCCGTGTTTCACGATCCGCGGGATGATGTCATGCCCGAAATCGCGGCTGGAATTGGGATCGAGCGCGTCTTCCTTCAGTCGCTCGAAAAGATATTTGGTGTCGAAGACATAGATGCCCATGCTGGCCAGAGACCAGCCGGGCATGCCGGGGATCTCGGGCGGATCGGCGGGCTTTTCGACGAAATCGGTGATCGTGTCGGTTTCGTCGACATGCATCACGCCAAAGGCCGTCGCCTCCTTCTGGGGGACCACCAGACAGCCGATCGTGACATCCGCGCCACTGTTGACATGCTGGCGCAGCATCAGCTCGTAATCCATCTTGTAGATGTGATCGCCCGCCAGAATGACCATATATTTCGGAGCATGCGCCGCGATGATGTCGATGTTCTGATAGACCGCATCCGCCGTGCCTTCGTACCACTGGCTTTCAGAGACACGCTGGCTGGCGGGCAGAATATCGAAGCTCTCGTTACGCTCCGGGCGCATGAAGTTCCACGCGCGGTTCATATGGCGGATCAGGCTATGCGCCTTGTATTGCGTCGCCACGCCGATGCGGCGGATGCCCGAATTGATCGCATTGGACAGCGCAAAATCGATGATCCGGCTCATGCCCCCGAAATAAACGGCGGGTTTCGCGCGATTGTCGGTCAACTCCTTCAAACGGCTGCCCCTGCCGCCTGCCAGCACATAGGCCATCGCCTCACGCGCCAGTGGTTGTCCGGAGGTGTCCCTCATGCAGCCTTCTCCCCTTTGGTCTTTTGACCGGTTGTCTTGCCCGAAGTCGCCCGCACGGCGGCCTTCGACATATCCTTCTTGCCGGTCCATTCCAGCATCACCGTGGCAAGCGGGGGCAGCACCATCACGCCGCCGCCATCTTGCGCCACCACGCGCCCCATATTGCCCACGCCGCTGCCGCCATATTCGACGGCATCGGTGTTGACGATCTCGGCCCAGATGCCGTCATGCGGCAGGGGGAGGCGATAGTTTTCATGCACATGGGGCGTCATATTAGCGATCACCGCGATCGGATGTTCCCCCGGCGCCTTGCGCAGCCAGGCAAAAACCGAATTGGCGGCATCGTCCACGATCAGCCATTCAAAGCCCTCAAGCTCGCAATCGCGGGCGTGGAGCGCAGGCTTCTCACGATAGGTGCGGTTGAGATCGCGCACCACGTCGCGGATGCCGCGATGGGGGGCGTAGTCCAGCATATCCCAGTCGAGCGCGCGCTCCTCGGACCATTCGCGGCGCTGGGCGAACTCCTGCCCCATGAAGAGCGACTTCTTGCCCGGATAGGCCCACATCATCGCGTAGTAGGCGCGCAAGGTGGCGAATTTCTGCCAGTCATCGCCCGACATCTTGTGGATCAGGCTGGCCTTGCCATGCACCACCTCATCATGGCTGAGCGCCAGCACGAAATTCTCGTCAAAGGCATACATCAGGCCGAAGGTGATGTCGTCGTGATGGTATTTCCGGTGCTCAGGCTCGCGCGCCATGTAGCGCAGCGTGTCATGCATGAAGCCCATGTTCCACTTGAAGCCGAAGCCCAGCGCCGAGGGGCGCCCGGCGGGCGACGGGGCCTCCACCTCATAGGCGGGCGTGGTGACGCCGGGCCAGCTTGTCGCTTCCTCGGCGATGGTCAGGAAGCCGGGGTGGCTGGCATGGACGGCGCGGTTCATGGCGCGCAGGAAATCCACCGCCTCCCAGTTCTCTCGCCCGCCCTGATCGTTGGGGAGCCAGTCGCCGCCCTCGCGACTGTAATCGCGGTAGAGCATCGAGGCCACGGCATCGACGCGCAGGCCATCGAGATGGTAGCGCTCGGCCCAGAACAGGGCGTTGTTAACGAGGAAGGCGGCAACCTCGCGCCGTCCGAAATTGTAGATCGCCGTGTTCCAGTCGGGGTGGAAACCCAGACGCGGGTCTTCATGCTCATAGAGCGCCGTGCCGTCGAAACGGGCCAATCCATGGGCATCGGTGGGGAAATGCGCGGGAACCCAGTCGAGGATCACCCCCACCCCGGCGCGATGCGCGCCATCGACAAAGCGGGCAAAGCCCTCCGCATCGCCGAAGCGTGCCGAGGGGGCATAAAGCCCGGTCGTCTGATAGCCCCATGACGGGTCATAGGGATGTTCGGAGATCGGCAGGAACTCGATATGGGTGAAGCCCATATCCACCACATAGGGGATCAGCCGGTCGGCCATGGCATCCCAGGTGAGGAACCAGTCATCATCGTCGCGCTGCCAGCTTCCGGCATGGACCTCATAGATCGAGATCGGCACGCGGCGCGGATCGACGCTGGCCCAATGCTTGAGATGCGCTTCGTCGCGCCAGTCGATCTTCACCGGATGGGCGGTGAGGCTGGCGGTGGCGGGGCGCAACTCGCTGGCCAGCGCGAAGGGGTCTGCCTTCAGCGGCAGCAGCGCGCCATCCTCGCCCACGATGCGGAATTTGTAGGCATGGCCGGTGCCCAGCCCCGGCATGAAGATTTCCCAGATGCCGGTGTCGGCGCGGCGGCGCATCACATGGCGCGCGCCGTCCCAATGGTTGAAATCGCCCACCAGCGCCACGGTGCGGGCATGCGGGGCCCAGACGGCGAAATGCACGCCGCTGGCCCCCTCATGCTCGATCAGATGAGCGCCCAGCTTGTCGAACAGGCGCAAATGGCTGCCCTGACCGATAAGGAAATCATCGATGGGCCCCAGCACCGGGCCGAAGCTGTAGGGATCGCTGACCATCCAGTCCTGCCCATGGGCGCTGGCGCGATAGCGGACCGGCTGAGGAGCGCCATCCAGCGTCCCCTCGAACAGGCCACGGCCATCCTTTTGCTCCAGAACGCCCAGCGGCGTGCCGGAGAGGCTCTGCGCTTCGACACGCTCGGCCCCCGGCACGATCACCCGGGCAAATGTCCCCAATGGTCCCTGATGCACCCCCAACAAAGAGAACGGATCACTATGGCGCCCTTCGATCAGGGCTGAAATGGCGTCTTGGTCAGGGTTCACAAAACGCCCCAAATGTCCTTTGCATATTCGGAAATCGTCCGATCCGAAGAGAACCAACCAACATTGGCAATGTTCCGTATGGCACTGGCACGCCACGCCTTTTGATCGAGCCAGCGCGCATCCACATCGCGCTGCGCCGCAGCATAGGAATCGAAATCGGCGGCGACCATGAACCAGTCATGCTCATGCAGCCCGGCCATCAACCCGGCATAGCGGTCCGGATCGTCGGGGCTGAACACGCCGCTGGCGATGGCATGGACGGCCTGCTGCAGCTCGCGGCTGTTGTCGATGATGGACTGCGGATCGTAGCCATTGGCGCGCTTCTCATTCACCTGATCGGCGGTGAGGCCGAAGATGAAGATGTTGTCGTCGCCAACGCGATCCTTGATCTCGATGTTGGCACCGTCGAGCGTGCCGATGGTCAGCGCGCCATTGAGCGCAAACTTCATATTGCCCGTGCCCGAGGCTTCCATCCCCGCCGTGCTGATCTGCTCGGAGAGATCCGCCGCCGGGATCAGCCTTTCGGCAAAGCTGACGTTATAGTTGGGCACGAAGACCACCTTGAGCAGCCCGCCCACGGTGGGGTCGGAATTGATGCGCCGCGCAATATCATTGGCCAGTTTGATCGACAGCTTGGCGTTGTGATAGCTCGACGCCGCCTTGCCGCCGAAGATCTTCACGCGCGGCACCCAGTCCTTTTCGGGATGGCTGCGGATCTGGTCGTAAAGCGCCACCGTCTCGATCAGATTGAGAAGCTGGCGCTTGTACTCATGGATACGCTTGATCTGCACGTCAAACAGCGCATCGGGATCGAGCCGCACACCCATGGTGGAGCGCAGATAGGCCGCCAACGACACCTTGTTGGCGCGTTTCACCTCGGCAATGCGTTCGCCAAAGGCGGCATCATCGGCCAGAGCATTGAGGTCACTCAGCTTCTCGGTGTTGTCGAGGAAATCGGGCCCGATGGCGTCGCGGATCACCCCGGTCAGCCCCGGATTGCACTGCTGCAGCCAGCGGCGCGGGGTGACGCCATTGGTCTTGTTGTTGATCCGCGTGGGATAGAGCTTGTGCAGATCGGCGAAGACCGTGGTCTTCATCAGATCGGTGTGCAGAGCGGCCACGCCATTGACGCTATGCGCGCCCACGAAAGCCAGATTGGCCATGCGCACGCGGCGCTCGCCACCCTCGTCGATCAGGCTGATGGCGGAAATCTGCTCACCGCTCATGCCGGCCTTACGCGCCTCACGCAGAACCCGGCTGTTGATCGAATAGATGATCTGCATATGGCGCGGCAGCAGGCGTTCGAACAGCGGCAAAGGCCAGCTTTCCAGCGCCTCGGGCAGCAGCGTGTGGTTGGTGTAGGCGATGGTCTTCTTGGTGATGTCCCAGGCCTCGTCGAAGTCCAGATTATGGACATCGACCAGCAGGCGCATCAGCTCGGCCACGGCCACGCTGGGGTGGGTGTCATTGAGCTGGATCGCGGCGCGGTCCGGCAGGGTGCGGATATCCTCATCATACTGCACATGGCGCCGCACGATGTCCTGAATGGAGGCGCTGGAGAAGAAATACTCCTGACGCAACCGCAGCTCCTGCCCGGCGGGCGTGCTGTCGGCGGGATAGAGCACGCGCACCAGCGAGTTGGCCCGCACCTGCGACTGCAGCGCCCCGGCATGGTCGCCCGCGTTGAAAGCATCGAGCCGCAGCGGATCGGGCGCATTGGCCGTCCACAGGCGCAGCGTGTTGACGCGCTTGCCGCGCCAGCCGGCGACGGGCGTGTCGATGGCGCTGGCCTCGATCTGCTCCTGCGGGTGCCAGGTGACCCCGCCCGAGGCGCTTTCGCCCACCTCGCCGCCGAAGCCGACGAAATAGCTGCTCTCGCGCCGGTCGAATTCCCAGGGGTTGCCATGCGACAGCCATGTCTCGGGCAGTTCGACCTGCCAGCCATCGTCGATGCGCTGGCGGAACATGCCGTTCAGATAACGGATGCCATAGCCATAGGCCGGAATGTCGAGGCTCGCGAGGCTCTCCATAAAGCAGGCGGCCAGACGGCCCAGACCGCCATTGCCCAGCGCCGCATCGGGTTCCAGCTCCTCAAGCTGCGCCAGATCGAGGCCATGGTCGCGCAGCGCCTTGGCCATCTCATTGGTCAGCCCCATGTTGGAGAGCGCATCGCGCATCAGCCGCCCGATCAGAAACTCCAGGCTGAGGTAATAGACCCGCTTGCCGCCCGTATCATAGGTGCGCCGCGTCGAATCCATCCACGCATCGACGATCTTGTCGCGCAGCGAGAGAATGGCGGCATGGAACCAGTCATGCGGCTTGGCGGCACGCTCATCCTTGCCGATCCGGTGGCGCAGCACATCGAGCACCAGATCGTGGATATCGTCAGCAACGGCGGTGTCGGGCAAAGGCTGCACTCCCAGTCGGGGCCACGCGAGCCTTTCCGCGCGGCCGGTTATTCCTGATGCCCTTCGCGGCGGTGGGGCTGGTCCGGCGTGTTTGCACACAACCGGCCAGCCCTCTCCTCTTCCCATACTTCCAACTGCGGAGGCTAAGCCAGACAAGGCCGCCGAGACAAGCACAGATCAACAAGGCGGTGAAATTTTTCCGCCGAGTCACGCCTTCCTAGAGATGGATCGTTGCGCAAACCTTTCCAGCCCGATGAAAGGCCGGGAAAGATCAAAGTCTTTCGGCCTGAGCCACCGCCCCGCTGGCCCGCAGCGAGGAGACGATGCGCGTGAGATGCGCCAGATCCGCCACGTCCAGATCGACCTCATAGGTGCCGAAAAGTTCGTCGCGACCGACCATCTTCAAGCTGACGATGTTGGCCTTGGTGCCGGCGAAAATGCCGGTCACCTCGGCCAGCGTGCCGGGGCGGTTGTAGAGCACGCAGCGCACACGCCCGATGGCGCCCGTGGTGCGCGCGCCCCATGACAGGTCCAGCCAGTCATGATCCTGACCGCTGGCCAGCACGTCGCAAGAGATGGAGTGGACCTCCACCCCCACACCGGGCTTCTTGACGCCCACGATGCGGTCGCCCGGCACCGGATGGCAGCATTCGGCCAGATGGAAGGCCAGACCCGGGGTCAGCCCCTTGATCGAGATGGCGCGTTCCTGCTTGGGCCACTGGTCGGTTTCGGCCAGCGTCTTGGCGCTGCCGGGCAGCACGGCTTCCATCACCGCGGCATCGTCCAGCTTGGCGCTGCCGATGGCGACGAGCATTTCCTCTTCGGTCTTGAAGCCAAGGCGCTTCACAGCCTCGCCGCGCGCCTTCTTGCCCACCTTGGTCGGCAGGCGCTCGACCAGTTCGTCGAACAGGTCGGCGCCGATGGCGGCGATTTCCGAACGCTCCTTGGCGCGCACCGCGCGGCGGATGGCGGCGCGCGCCTTGCCCGTCACGGCGAAGCCCAGCCAGGCCAGCTGCGGGCTGGCGCTGCGGTTCTTGATGATCTCCACCACATCGCCATTGCCCAGCGCGGTGCGCATCGGCACATGGCGGCCGTTGATCTTGGCGCCCACCGCCATGCTGCCAAGGTCCGTATGGACGGCATAGGCGAAGTCGATCGGCGTCGCGCCCTTGGGCAGCTGATGCAGCGCGCCCTTGGGGGTGAAAGCGAAGATGCGATCCTGATAGATCGCCATCTTGGTGTTTTCGAGCAGCTCCTCGGCATCGTGGCTGTCGTCGATCACCTCGATCAGATCGCGCAGCCAACCCACCTGCCCGTCAGGTGCCACCCCGCCCTGCTTGTAGCTCCAATGCGCGGCGAGGCCATATTCATTGGTCTCATGCATGTCCCAGGTGCGGATCTGCACCTCCATGCGCATGGAGTTTTCGTAGATCAGCGAGGTGTGCAGCGACTTGTAGCCATTGCTCTTGGGCGTCGAGATGTAATCCTTGAAGCGCCCCGGGATCATCTGCCAGGTGGTGTGCAGCAGGCCGATGGCACGGTAGCAATCCTCGACATTCTCGACCAGCACGCGGAAGGCCATGATGTCAGTGATGCTGTCGAAGGAGACGTGGCGCTCGGCCATCTTGCGCCAGATCGAATAGGGGTGCTTTTCACGCCCCCAGACCTGACATTTCACATCCATCGAGGTTAGCGTCTGACTGATGGCCAGCGCGATCTCATCCACCTGCCCGCCATCGGTCTCGCGGATTTGCGAGAGACGCGCGGTGATCGTGGCATAGGCCTCGGGCTCCAGCTGCTGGAAGGCCAGCAACTGCATCTCGCGCATATATTCATACATGCCCACGCGCTCGGCGAGCGGGGCATAGATTTCCATGGTTTCCTTGGCGATGCGGCGGCGCTTGTCCTCGCTCTTGATGAAGTGCAGCGTGCGCATGTTGTGCAGCCGGTCCGCCAGCTTCACCAGCAGCACGCGCAGATCCTCGCTCATGGCCAGCAGGAACTTGCGCAGGTTTTCCGCCGCGCGCTCCTTCTCGGTCATCGCCTCGATCTTGGAGAGTTTGGTGACGCCATCGACAAGCCGCGCCACATTGGGCCCGAACAGCTTCTCGATCTCGTCGACGGTGGCCAGCGTGTCCTCCACCGTATCGTGGAGCAGCGCGGTGATGATCGTTTCGACATCGAGCTTCAGCTCGGTCATCAGCCCCGCGACTTCCACCGGATGGCTGAAATAGGGGTCACCGCTGGCGCGCTTCTGGCTGCCGTGTTTCTGCACGGTATAAACATAGGCACGGTTCAACATCGCCTCGTCCGCGTCCGGGGCGTAGGAAAGCACTCTTTCGACAAGTTCGTATTGGCGTAGCATCGTGCGCTTAATGTGGGCGATGCGCCACGGGCGGGCAAGCCTTAATGGGCGATTTGTCTGATCGAGGATATGCTTTTGATGCGTGTTTGCCACAGGGTGAGGCGCGGACGCCAGATACGTCAAATCCCCCAAGCAGGTGCGCCCGGTGGCTGACGCAGAGCCTCTTGCCGATCTGTACAACAATCGTAATAAAGCTGCCCACACGCGCAAGGATTCTAAAGCGCGCCGAACAGTTCCGGGAGCCGCCTGCAATCATGACCAAGTTTCGCCCTGCCCTGCGCTCTTTCGCGCTGATCTCTGTCGCCTCGCTGGCGCTGGCCGCCCCGCTGGCCGCCCATGAGGATGATGATGCGCTCGACATCGCGGGCATGACACTGGGCATGGGCCCGCAGGCTCCCGCCAAGGAAGAGGCCGTCTCCACCGCCGGCCCGACGATCGCGGAAAGCGCCCTGCCGCTCGACCCGCGCTTCTCGCCCGCGCGCATTCAGGCCGATGTCACCTTCTTCGCCGACGATCTGCTGCTGGGCCGCGACACGGGCAGCCAGGGCCATGAGATCGCCGCGCGCTATGTCGCCTCGCGCTTCACCGGCCTCGGCCTGACGCCGATGGGCGACACCACCGCGAATGGCCGTAGCTGGCTGCAGCGCATCACCTTCCAGAAGACCACCCGCGCGGAAGGCGCCTCTGGCGTGGACTTCACCGGCGCCAACGGCAAGGCGATCACTTTCGCTCAAGGCAAGGACGCGCTGGTCGGCATCTCGGTCACCGAGAGCAAGCTGGATGTGTCAGCGCCGCTGGTCTTCGTCGGCTATGGGCTTGAGAACGCACAATACGGCCTCGACGATTACAAGGGGCTGGATGTGAAGGGCAAGATCGTGGTCCTGCTCTCGGGCTTCCCGAGCGGCCTGCCTTCCGAAGAAGCCGCCCATATCGGCGCCACCAAGGGTGAGGCCGCCGCCGCCCATGGCGCCATCGGCATCATCACGCTGGGCACCCATGCCTCGCTGAAGGTCCGCCCGTGGGAGCGCAGCCTGCAATATGCCGGCACCCCGCGCTTCAACTGGGTCGACACCACCGGCCCCAACGCGGGCAAGGCGCATGACAATGCCACAGGTATCCGCGCCAGCGCCTCGCTGGACGACGATGCCGCCAATGCCCTGCTGACGGGCGCCCCGCAGTCGCTGGAGCAGATCCGCGCCTTGGCCGACAAGCCCTGGGTCAAGGGCAAGCCGGTGGCGGTGAAGGGCTTTGCGCTAAAGGGCAGCGCGCGGATCTATGGCAACTTCGCCTCGACCCGCGTCACCAGCCCCAATGTCGCGGGCATGATCCCCGGCAGCGATCCCGCGCTCAAGGACCAGTATGTGGTGCTCTCGGGCCATCTCGACCACCTCGGCGTCGATGCCCCCAAGCCCGGCGAGCCTGCCGACAAGGATCGTATCTACAATGGCGCGCTCGACAATGCGGCGGGCACCTCGACACTGCTGGAAGTCGCCCATGTGATGGCGCAGGAGGCCAAGGCCGGTAAGGGCCCGCGCCGCAGCGTGATCTTCCTGGTCTCCACAGGCGAGGAAAAGGGCCTGCTGGGCGCCGATTTCTTCGCCCGCCACCCCGCCGTGCCGGTCGAAAAGATCGTCGGCAACGTCGATCTCGACATGCCGGTGCTGCTCTATCCCTTCACCGATCTGGTGGCCTTCGGCGCCGACCATTCGACGCTGGGCAAGATCGTGGCCAATTCGGGCAAGGCAATGCAGCTCTCGCTCAGCCCCGACCCGATGCCGACCGAGAACATCTTCGTGCGCAGCGACCACTATATGTTCGTGAAGCAGGGCGTGCCCGCCGTGTTCCTGGCCACCGGCTATGCCAATGGCGGCGCGGCGCAGTGGGGCCAGTTCATGAAGACCACCTACCACAAGCAGGGCGACGATCTGTCCCAGCCCATCAACTGGCGCGCGGGCGCCCGCTTTGCCGAGGCCAACTGGCGCATCACCAGCGCCATGGCGGATTCGGACACGCCGCCGCTGTGGTACAAGGGTGACTTCTTCGGCAACCTCTTCGCGCCCAAGGCCGCGCGCGCCGAGAAGTAAGCGCTATCGGGGGCGTGGTTCGCCGCGCTCCCTGAAGCAGGCAAAAGAAAACCGGCGGGGGCGTTATCGCAGCCCCCGCCGGTTTTTTCTTTCAGTTCGTCAGGCGCTCATCAGCACTTCACGAACTTGCCCTTGGCGTCCTTGCAGGGCCCCTTCTTCTTGGCGGGGGCGGCAGCAGGCTCGGCCTTGGCCATGGGCTTCATCGCCGGAGCGGCGGTCATCGCGGGCGCAGCCTTCATGGCGGGAGCCGCCTTCATCGCGGGGGCAGCCTTGGCAGCACCGTCGGGCTTGGCGCCGGGCGTGCCGCACTTGGCGAACTGGCCCTTGGCGTTGCGGCAGGTGGCGGCTTCGGCGGTGGCGGGAACGGCCAGCAGAGCCAGCAAGGCCATGGGCAGAATCAGTTTCTTCATGTCATCCCTCCTCAAGAGACAAGTCGCGCCCGACACAAAGTGAAGCGCGGGTGGAAACTATGGTGCGGCGGGCGAACCGTCAATGAACGGCGCAACGATCACAAGAATTTACGTGAGCAAGATTACCGCTCGGCGCTGGAAACGCTGGCACTCCAGCGACGCGGATCGGCGAAATAGCGCACCAGCGCGACATGGAACCACACATCTTCCGCCGCGCCGCCCAGTTCCAGCCCCGGTTTCACCACATCGCCGGGGCGATGATAGTCGGTTTCGAGGTAATGCTGGAAGCGCGGCCGATCGCCATAGGCCGAGGTGATCATCACGGCGGGAATGTCATGGCTGATCAGCGCCCAGCCATCCTGCCGCTTGAGAAAGGTGTTGGGCCAGTCCGAGGCGGCGATCTTGCGATGCTGCTCACGCGCGACGGTGGCCAGCCCCGAATCGAGCCGCGTCATCCCCTGCCCCACCACGCCCAGCGGACCTCCGGCAGGCGCGATGGCGATGCTGTCGAGGTTGAAGGCGGCCACGATCTTGCCCAGCGGCAGCGGCGGGCTCTCGGCAAAGGCCTGAGCGCCCAGCAGCCCCATTTCCTCCGCCGTGGTGGCCAGCAGATAGATGTCGCGATCGGGCGGACCGCCCTGCTGATGCACCAGACGGCGCGCGATCTCGGTCAGACCGGCCAGGCCGCTGGCATTGTCGATGGCGCCGTTGCAGATGAGATGTGCCTCGCCCGGCTTGCCCGTGCCGCAGGTGCCGAAATGGTCCCAATGCGCCATCAGCAGCACCGCGCCTTCCTCGGGATGGCGGCCCGGCAGGCGGCCGATGACATTGTGGGTGCGGATGGTGGTCTGGCGAGTGGTCGCCTCGAAACTGCCGGTCAGGTCGAGCAGGCGCGGCGCGAAATCGGGCCGATTGGCCTCGTTGGACAGCGCGTCGAGCCCCTCGCGCCCGCCCAGCAGCCGCGCCATGCCATCCATGGTGATATAGGCTTCCAGATCGCCCTCCGGCGCATCATCGGCCAGAGCGAAACCCTGATGGCGCCGCCGCTCGCTCACCGAAGCGATGGTGCGATAGCTGTCGAGCACAGTCAGCACCGCCGCCGCGCCGCCCTCCAGCAGAGCGTTCTGGCGCACCGCCAGCGGCAACACCTCGCCCCCTACGCGCGGCGCGGGCTTGTCGAAGATCACCGCGACGCGCCCCGCCAGCTCGGTGCGCGAGGGCAGATCGCCCGCCATCCGGCCCACGAAATAGAAAGGCGCGTTCTGCACGATGCCCCGGCGCCCGAAGGTCATCACCCGCACATCGCCGGGGGCCACCAGCACCGGGCGCCCGCGCCGCGCAAAGTCGGCGCGTGAGCCCACCGGCTCGCGCCCGACCAGCGTCACGGGCTGAAACCAGGGATGCGAAGGATCGTTGGTGCCCGAAACCAGACCGATATCGAACCATTGCTTGGCCAGATAGCGGAGGGTCTTTTTCTCGCCATCGGTGCCCGGCTCACGCCCGGCGAAGTCGTCACTGGCCAGTTGCGTGATGCTGGCGAGCAACTGCTGCTCCAGCCCGGAATCGTGATGCGACGAGGCGGCCGCCAGCGGCTGACACGTCACGGCGATCATCGCCATAACGATCAGGGCAGCACAGCTTACCTGTGTGTTTCGATTCGTCGCCGTCTTGAACCAGTTCATCGGCGGCTAAAGCATCACAATACGGCCCGCCGGGCAAGATGCTTCATCAGCCATAAGTCATGATCAGGCACGCTTTTTCGTCGCGGCCTGTGAACCATCCTTCTCATCCGGACTGCCACGGAACTCATTGAAACCATCCAGTTTCAGCTCACGCAGCTTCGCCACGACCGTCGCCTGATCGGCCCCGCCATCGATGGTCTGCACCAGTTTTACAAAAGGTGTCTGGCCGCCCTCATCGACATTGGCGGCCAAAGGCGCCAGCAGCGCGCGGGCCTGGGCGATCTCTCCGGCATGGATCAGCACATCGGCCAGACGCACCCGGACAAAGGAATCGCTGGGCGCCAGAATGGCCGCGGCCTTCAGCCCCTCCTGCGCATCCTTGGGCACCGGCTGCCCGGCGGCGATAAAGCTGTCGTAGAACAGGATGTAGGGCAGCGCATAATCGCCCGACTGCTTGTTGGCCTTGAGGAACCAGCTCCGCGCCTCCTTCCACAGCCCTTCCGCCTGCGGGCCGCCGGCCTTCACCGCCTTCATCGCCGCCACGCGCCCGCGATAGATCATCGCCATCATATTGGCCGGATCGAGCGCGAGCGCCCGGGCGGCCTCGGCATCGGCCCGCTCATAATCCCTGGCGTCGAAATCCATCTCGGCCAGAGCGCGTTGGACGAAGGCATCATCGGTAAAGCGATCCGCCGCCGCATGGGCCTTGGCCGCCAGAGGCCCCGCCGTGGTGCTGTTCACGCCATTGGCCGATGCCATGCGATAGGGCATGATGGCCGCCTCGCCGGGCGTCAGCTTGCGCAGGGTCACATTGGTCGCGGCCTTGATCCGCTCTGCGGACAGCACCGAGCTGGGCAGGCTGCCCTGGGCAATATAGCTCTCGATCTCGCCGTTGAGCTTGTCGAGGTCTCCAAACACCGCTTGCGCCGCCTCCAGCGGCTTTTGCCCTTTGTTCACCGCTGCGATATAGGCGAAGAACTGCCCCGGCCGCTTGCCGCTGATCAGCAGATAATGGCACAGCAGCCAGCCCCGGCTGTAGAGTTCGATCCGCTCATCATCGGTGGGCCGATGCACATCGCTGTCGAGCAGGCGCTTCACCGTCCAGTGGCTCATCCCCAGCATCGCATAGCCGCGATTCTTGACCTGCGCGCCGATCACCACCGAGCCATCGCTGCGAAAGCTGGCCGTGGAGAAGAGTTCCGCCAGCCCCTCGGTCACCCAGCTGGGATAGACCGCCTTCTCATTCGAGAGCAGGATATGGTGGGTGTATTCATGGAACATGATCTGATCGGGGGTGATGCCCGAAATGTTGTTGCCCAGCGTTTCGGGAATGAAGGCCACCGGCCCCTGCGCATCGCCGCGATAGAAGCCGAGCACATTGTCCCTGCCGATCAGCCGCCTGATCTCCTCCGCGCCATGGGTGACGTAGAGCGTCGTGCTGTCATCGCCCTCCACCTTGAACAGGCCGCGCAGCGCCGCATCGAAGCGTTCGAGGCGCAGGGTGCGGCTTTTCAGCTCGCTTTCGGGCGCATCGGCATAGACGGTGAAATGCGGCGACTTCGCCTCGGTCCATTCGGCATGAGCCGGAGCCGCCAAACCCGCACACCCCAGCAACACGGCGCCACCCGCCCGCATTGCGTTTCGAACCGCCTTGAAGAATGCCATGAAGCCCCCGCCGTTTGACGCGGGAAGGCTAGTCTTCGCCGCGCTCTTCGAAAAGCAGCCGGTCATATGCGGAAGAACAGCTTCTGTGGAAAACCGCCCGTTGCTGCGATGAAAAAGGGCGGCAAGGCCAAAGCCCGCCGCCCCTGTTCTCAAGCCGCGTCAGAAGCGATCAGTAGACGCGCTTCTTGGGCTTGATGTAGCTGACGTCGTCGGTCAGCGTGTATTCGTGGACCGGACGGTAGTCCAGCTTCACGCCGCCGCCATTGCCGCCCCAACCGTCGAACCAGGCGACGGTGTGCTTCATCCACTCGGCATCGTTGCGATCGGGGAAGTCCTCATGCGCGTGGGCGCCGCGGCTTTCCTTGCGGGCATGGGCGCCATGCAGCGTGACCGAAGCCTGGCTGATGAGGTTGTCCAGCTCCAGCGTCTCGACCAGATCGCTGTTCCAGATCAGCGAGCGGTCGGTCACCTTGATGTCCTTCATGCGGTCATAGGTGTTCGCCAGCTTGGTCTTGCCTTCGGCCATCAGCTCGTCGGTGCGGAACACGGCGGCGTGCTGCGACATGGCGCGCTGCATCTCGGTGCGGATTTCCGCCGTCGAGCTGCCGCCACTGGCGTTGCGGAAGTGGTCCAGACGGCCCAGCGCCAGATCGGCCGAGTCCTTGGGCAGTTCCTGCTGGGCGGCGCCCGGCTTCACGATTTCCTTCAGGCGGTGACCGGTGGCACGACCGAAGACGACCAGATCGATCAGCGAGTTCGAACCCAGACGGTTGGCGCCATGCACCGACACGCAGGCCGCCTCGCCCACGGCGAACAGGCCGGGGACCACGTGATCCGGATTGCCATCCGGGCCGATAGTCACGACTTCGCCGTGATAGTTACAGGGGATGCCGCCCATGTTGTAGTGCACAGTCGGCACCACAGGCAGCGGCTGGCGGGTCAGGTCGACACCGGCGAAGATCTTGCCGCTCTCGGTGATGCCCGGCAGGCGCTCGCCCAGCACCTTGGGATCGATGTGATCGAGGTGCAGGTAGATGTGGTCGGCATGAGGGCCCACGCCGCGGCCTTCGCGGATTTCCAGCGCCATCGAACGCGACACCACGTCACGCGAGGCCAGATCCTTGGCCGAGGGAGCATAGCGCTCCATAAAGCGCTCGCCCTGCGCGTTGGTGAGGTAACCGCCCTCGCCGCGCGCGCCCTCGGTGATCAGCACGCCCGCACCGTAAATGCCGGTGGGGTGGAACTGCACGAATTCCATGTCCTGCAGGGGCAGGCCGGCGCGCAGCACCATGCCGCCGCCGTCGCCGGTGCAGGTATGGGCCGAGGTGGCGGTGTAATAGGAACGGCCATAGCCACCCGTCGCCAGCACCACGGCCTGCGAGCGGAAGCGGTGGATCGTGCCGTCATCCATGCACAGCGCGATCACGCCGACGCATTTGCCATTGTCCATGATGAGATCGATGGCGAAATATTCGATAAAGAAGTCGGCATCATACTTGAGCGACTGCTGATACAGCGCGTGAAGCATGGCGTGGCCGGTGCGGTCGGCAGCGGCGCAGGTGCGCTGCACCGGCGGGCCTTCGCCCATGTTCTGCATGTGGCCGCCGAAGGGGCGCTGATAGATCGTGCCGTCGGCGTTGCGGCTGAAGGGCACGCCGGCGTGCTCCAGCTCGTAAACGGCGGCAGGGGCCTCGCGCACCATGTACTCGATGGCATCCTGGTCGCCCAGCCAGTCCGACCCCTTGACGGTGTCGTACATGTGCCAGGTCCAGTGGTCGGGCGTATTGTTGCACAGCGATG
>Ga0116227_10004669_pt1 | contig 29590 bp, 16 predicted proteins | sample S1TSphgellanicum_FD_89693 | JGI IMG/M metagenome (GOLD analysis project Ga0116227, IMG submission 89693) | Host-associated microbial communities from peat moss isolated from Minnesota, USA - S1T2_Fb - Sphagnum magellanicum MG | ecosystem: Host-associated > Plants > Peat moss > Unclassified... | reverse complement strand
CGGCAGCCTGGCCCGCACCGGCCGCGCCGGCAGCCTGGCCCGCACCGGCCGCGCCGGCAGCCGTGCCCGCACTAGCCGCGTCGCGGCCGACGCTGGCACAGCCGGTGGAACGCCGCTTTGGCATGCGCCCCGACGCATCGGTCACCTTCAAGATCGATGATATCGGTGAGCCGCCGGCCTCGGCCTATTCGACGGTCGGCAGCCCGGTCGCGCTCAATAATACCGGACAGATCGTAGGGCAAGCGAATCCCGTGGGCGGGTACGGACGCCCGACCTGCGTCGCCTGGACGGGCAAGTCCTGGGTAAACCTGCACCCGACCGACCTCGGATATTACGGCTGCATTCCATCGATCGGGCTCAGCGACGCGGTGTCGGGGACCTTCGCCTCGGCGGGCGCCACGAGTTATCCCACGATCGGCGGAAGCGAGCTCATCGCATACTACGCAAAAGTTTCTGCGAGCGGCCCCGCGACGACGCTCTCCGTGGACAACTCGGAGTCGCAGCTCAGCGACATGAACAAAACCGGGAAAGCCGCCGGCCTGAGCTTCTATTATCCCTTCGGCGGCTGGTACGGCTCGACCAGCCCCGTAACGTCGACGGGTGCCGGCCTCGGGATCTTGCAGCCCGCCTGCGCCGCCGGCGGGTCGGCCTGTATGCTGGCTCCCGTTTCGGCGATGGGCGGCATCTGCAACGATAACTTCGAGGGCAAAGGAGCGCGTTCGATTACGGCCTCGGGACTCGTTCTCGGCTGCTCGGACACGACTGGCGCATTCGTCGAGGTCTCGGGGACAACAGGAAAGGAGTTTACGTTGCCGCTGGCCTCCGGCGCCGCGCTCGGAAGCGTCGTCGGCGTCGACGATAGCGCGCGCGTGATCTACCAGCAGAATGCGCCCGGTGGCGTAGACTCCGCCTGGCGCTACGATCCGTCGACCAAGACGTCGACGGCGCTGGGAAAACTCGCGGGCAGTTCGTGCATGGCGTTCGTTCCACTCGCCGTCAACGGGCCCGGCGCAGTCCTCGGCGTCACGAACAACTGCAGCAAACCCGCCGATAACGTTTACTGGTTGTGGACCTCGGCCGCGGGCACGCGGACGATCGCGACGGCCGGTGGTGTGAAGGGCGAAACCTTTGAGGCCGACTGGATCAACGACATCGGGCAGATCCTCGTCGAACTCAGCGGTCCCGGCTTTACCGATCACTGGGGAACGCTCGACCCCTGACTAACCTCCGTGATGGCACCGGATTCGGGGCGACGTGGGCCGAAGGGTCGCACCGCGCGTAGGCCGCCTTGCTCTGGTGTGACTGACGCTCGGAGCGTAGTCTCGAAGGCGAGGCTGCCTCGGCAGCATGTCATCGTTCTTCGCCGCAAGTGGGGTCATCCTTATTCCTCTTTCACATTCGCGCGTTCTCTTGCCCGCGCTCGCAGCCGCGCTCTTAGCTGGGTGCGGTGGCGGCGTGCAGGACTCGGCGCAGCCCCTCACCCAAAGCATCGTCCCTACGATCGGAACCTCGGCGCCTTCCGCCGCCCAGATGTCGCGGATGTATCCGGCTTCGCAATCGCCGGCGTCGTTCAAAGCGGCGCCGATGCCGCGAACCCGGATCCTCCCGCCGATGCCGGGTGGCAACGCTCCGGGCGCGGCTGCTCCGCAGTCGGTTGGCACATTGAATTGGGGCCGAATCACGGGAGAGTCGAGCCAGGTCGCGGTCGCTCCCGACGGTACGGTCTGGGCGCTCTCCAACGATCCCCTTGGCAGCGTCAACAAGAACATTTGGCACCGCGCGAACAATGCATGGACGAACGTGAGCGGCGACGGATCGAGCATCGCCGTCGGTCCGACCGGTACCGTCTACACCGTCAACGGCACGACGCATGACGTCTATTCATCGACTAATGACGGCGCGAGCTGGACGTATATCGGTGGAGGCGCACGGTACGTTACCGCGGGCGCCGACGGTTCGATTTACATTCTCTCCAGCAGCAACGTCGTGAGCGGCAACTCGGCAATCTGGAAGTACGCAAACGGTACGTGGACGCAGCAACCGGGTTCGGGCTCACTGCTCCAAGAGTCGTTCGACCCGAACACGTACGCGGTCGCGGGCGTCGGCACGTTGGTACCCAACGGCTATTTTCTTCTGAACTCGAGCGGCGCGACGTACTATTACTCGCCGGGCGCTGGATACGTGCAATTCCCGGGTACCTCTAGCGGCCTGGCGGCCGTTCCCGGCGGATTCTTCACCTTGACCTACCCGGCGTCGGCCGCCGGCGAAGACCTCGCCTACTTCGACTACGCGTCGACAGCGCTGACAAAGGAACCGGGGGTCGGCGTAAATCTCGCGACGGGCCCCCGGCCGAGCGGCCTCGGGACGCAACTCTACGAAGTCAATTCAGCCGATATTCTCTGGACCACGCAGATCCAGACCACGGCGATGGCTCCGTCGTTGCCTTTCAACGACTATGCGACGTTCGGTTACGATAACGCGCGCGACGTCTACAATCCAAACTCCACGGCGATCACGCCGACGACCGTTGCGGGGCTCCACCTCGTCTGGCAGGCCGCACTCGACAACGGTAGCGATTACGGGACCCAAACGCAGCCGGTCCTGGCGACTGAGATCAGCGGTCATGCCGGTGTGCTCTTCGTGGGCGGCAGCTCCGGCAACCTGTACGCCTACGATGCGCTTTCGGGCGCGCTCATGTGGACCCGCTACCTGGGAACGATGCAGTATTCGTGCGGCGGCGGCACCTCAGCCCTCGGCGTCGGCGGAACGGTTGCCTACGATCCGGCCTCCCGTTCGCTCTACGTCATCGGCAACTCGAATTCGGCGACCGGCGTCTACGGCGCGAACACGCTCTATCATCTCGACGGAGCCACCGGCACAGTGCTCGGATCGGTGAATTACTCCGGCGCGGCGGCGGGGCCGAGCGAGCTCGATCTGGGCCATACCTCGGTGACCCTCGCCAACGGTGTCGCGTACGTGGGCACGGGATCGACCTGCGATATCGCATCGTGGCGCGGCCGGGTCGCCGCGGTGAACGTGCCGGCGATGACGCTTGCAAACACGTTCTTCACGCTCTGGGATCCGAATAATACGCGCGGCCAAGGCGCGCAGCCGTGGGGCGGCGGCGGCGTCTGGGGTTGGGGCGGCGTCTCGATCGATCCGAGCGGCAACGTCTTGACGTCGGTCGGTAACGGCGATAGCGGCGGTGTCGGCGAACACGGCACGACCGTCGCGCCCTTCGCGCTGGCGCCGTTCGAGTACAGCGGCTACGCCGAACACGTCGTCGAACTCACTAGCAATCTCTCAAAGGTGATCGCGAGCAATCGTCCGATCGCGCAGAGCATCTATTCGACCACCGGCGACATCGACCAGCAAGGAACGCCGATCGTCTTCACTCCCACCGGCTGCCCAACGATGGTTGCCGGCCAAGGAAAATCGGGCGAGCTCACGCTCTACACCGAAGCCACGCTCGCGAACGGCCCGGTCGCACAGTACCAGATGGGCCCGAGTGGACCCGGCGGTTCGTTCCTCGGTGAACCGGCGTACTCGCCGATGACGGGTCTGGTGTATTCCGACGTGGCCGCCAGCACGGCGCCGTCGCTCTTCTCACCCGGAATGGTCGCGGTGAACCCCGGCTGCGGCAATCCATCCGTGACGTGGCGAGCGGCGTTCGGCAGCAGCACGGCCGCGCCGCGCTCCGTGCCCGCCGCGAGCGCGGGCGGCGTCGTGTTCGCTGGTTCGGGGAACACGTTATTCGAGATCAACGCTTCCACCGGCGCGATCTTGAACGGCGGCGCGCCGTTCTTGACCACCAACGGCCAGCTGCGCATGCCCGTTACGATCGACGGCAACTGGGTGTTCGTGATCGACAACAGCGCCGATCTCTATGCCTTTACGACCGATACGCGCTTCGCATCGATTCAACCCAAGATGCGACGATTGACCGCGCGTCAGAAAGCGCTATTGTTACCCATCCCGTAACGAGCACGTAACGGGTCAATGAATAAGGGCGGCGCTTCAAGGTTCGCTTGAAACGCCGCCCTGGCTTTCTAAGGGTTATCTCCCGTTCCCGGCGATTAACCCAGCCGCGCGCCCGCGATCCCCTCCACGGGGAGCGCCCCGACTAGGCGAGTTCGAAACGGTCGGCGTTCATGACCTTGTTCCATGCGGCGACGAAATCGTGCACGAACTTCTCCTTCGCGTCACTGCACCCATAGACTTCCGCGATTGCGCGCAGCTGGGAGTTCGAACCGAAGATCAGGTCGACTTCGGTACCGGTCCACTTGACCTCGCCGGAACGACGATCGCGCCCCTCGTATACGTGCTCGGTTCCGGAGGCCTGCCACTTTGTAGTCAAGTCAAGCAGGTTCACGAAGAAATCGTTCGTCAAAGTCTCCGGCGTCTTGGTGAACACACCGTGTTTGGCCCCACCGGCGTTTGCGCCGAGCACGCGCAGGCCGCCGACGAGCACCGTCAGCTCGGGGGCGGTTAGATTGAGCAGATGCGCCTTGTCCAGGAGCAATTCCTCAGGCGTTCGCAGATGCAGGCTCGAGAGGTAGTTGCGAAAGCCGTCGGCGATCGGTTCGAGCACCGCGAACGAATGCACGTCGGTTTGATCCTGCGATGCATCGGTGCGCCCGGGTGAGACCGGAACCTGCACGGAGACGCCGGCCTTCGTGGCCGCTTCTTCGATGCCCGCGGCGCCGCCCAGCACGATCAGATCGGCAAGCGATACTTGCTTTCCATCGGCTTGTGAACTGTTGAAGTCCGCTTGGATCTTCTCGAGGGCCGCGAGTACCTTCGCCAGTTCGGCCGGCTGATTGACCGCCCAATCCTTCTGCGGCGCGAGACGAATGCGCGCGCCGTTGGCGCCGCCACGCTTGTCGGTGCCGCGGAACGTCGAAGCGGAGGCCCAAGCGGTCGAGACCAATTGCGAAACGGCAAGCCCCGATGCCAGAATTTGCGCCTTGAGCGCGGCGATCTCTGGTTCGCCGATCAGCGGATGCGTGACGGCGGGCACGGGGTCTTGCCAGAGCTGCGGCTCGGCCGGAACGAGCGGCCCGAGATAGCGCGAGATCGGCCCCATGTCGCGGTGCGTCAGCTTGTACCACGCCTTGGCAAACGCGTCGGCGAACTCGTCGGGGTGTTCGTGGAAGCGCTTCGAAATGCGCGCGTACTCCGGATCCTGCAGCAGCGCGAGGTCCGTCGTGAACATCATCGGCGCGTGCTTCTTTGAGGGATCGTGGGCGTCGGGGATGGTGCCGGCCGCCGCGCCGTTCTTCGGCGCCCACTGCGCGCCGCCGCCGGGACCCTTGATCTGTTCCCACTCGTAGCCGAAGAGATGATCGAAGTAATCGTTGTCCCACTTGATCGGGTTGGTCGTCCAAGCGCCTTCGAGGCCGCTCGTGATCGTCGAGTCGCCGTTACCGGTGCCGAAGCTGTTCTTCCAGCCCATACCCTGCTCTTCGATGTCGGCCGCTTCGGGCGCGGGGCCGACGTACTGATCCGCGCTAGCGGCGCCGTGCGCTTTGCCGAAGGTGTGTCCGCCGGCGATGAGGGCCACGGTTTCCTCGTCGTTCATCGCCATGCGAGCGAACGTCTCGCGAATGTCGCGCACGGAACCATGCGGATCCGGCTTGCCGTTGGGGCCTTCGGGATTCACGTAAATCAGGCCCATCTGAACGGCGCCCAGCGGGTTCTCGAGCTCCCGGTCGCCGGTGTAGCGGTTGTCTCCGAGCCATGTGTCTTCGGAGCCCCAGTAAATGTCTTCTTCGGGTTCCCAGATGTCCTCGCGTCCACCGGCGAAACCATACGTCTTAAATCCCATCGACTCGAGAGCGCAGTTACCGGTGAGAATCATCAAGTCGGCCCAGGAAATTTTCCGGCCGTACTTCTGCTTGATCGGCCACAGCAAGAGCCGAGCCTTGTCGAGGTTCACGTTGTCGGGCCAGCTGTTGAGCGGCGCGAAGCGCTGAGCACCGGAACCGCCGCCGCCGCGACCGTCGCCGATGCGGTACGTTCCAGCGCTGTGCCACGCCATCCGAATGAACAACGGCCCGTAGTGCCCGTAATCGGCCGGCCACCAGTCCTGCGACGTGGTCATCAACGCGAAGAGGTCCTTCTTCACGGCTTCCAAGTCGAGGCTCTTGAACTCCTCGGCGTAGTTGAACGCCTCGCCCATCGGATCGGTCACGGGAGAGTTCTGGTGGAGAATTTTCAGATTGAGCCCATTGGGCCACCAATCCCGGTTCGTTTTTGCCCCGACGATCGTCAACTTCTGCGTCTGATGCACGGGGCATCCGCCGTTGACCCCCGTTTTTTCTCCGACTACTTCTTGCATTGAGTCATTCTCTCCGATCGTATTTTGAAATTGCGCCATGCTGCACGATAGTAACGCTTTAACGTCAATAGGTCCAATCGATTTAACCGATTGAATTTATCGACCAGACCTATCGAGCAAGCCGTTCGTTACGTGGGCGTGTGACCGGGGCAGACAGACGACCGGCTGATGACCTCGCTTCTGAAACGCGTCGCGTCGCAAGCGCCGTCTCGAAGCAACGGCGACGGACCCGAAAGGGCTTTACCCTCGGCGGGCGATGCCGAAAAACAACTAATACCCCGCTTTACCCCACACGCTAACCACGCCAGGGGACATCACCTGTCCGTCGCCGGGGGGCGCGCGTTACTTCGCGGCCGCTGAAGGTGCGATCTTCACCGAAGGCGTCGTTGCGGTCGACGAGACGACGAAGTAGTCCCACATGCCGCCGATCCCGTGATCGGGCACGCCGCAAAAGATCCAATACTTTCCCGCGGTGTCGGCCGTGAACGAGAGGTCGTCGGTCTCTCCGACTTTCATCCCGTCGATCAGGTTGTTCGTCTCCGCGCCGCCGAAGGCCGGTGGATCCGAACCCTGGCCGGGAATCGATTCGGTAATCGGCAGGATCTCGAGGGAATGGGGGATTGCGCCCGCGCCGTGATTGATGACGTGCATCGTCACGGTCCATCCCTTCGGCACGACCAGGGTCATCTCGCCGTGGCCATAGCCGTTGAAGTTCAACGTTCCGTTATTGCCGTTGGCGGCTTCAAGGATCTCGAAGGCGACGGTCTTTTTCGCGGCATCGACTTTCATCCATGCAGGCGTCGCCGCGGACGAATCCGCGGCGACGCCCGGCCCGGGCGAGAGGAGCGCTACGAGCGCAACGAGGGAAAGGGCCCGGGCCAAGATCATGAACGGTCCTTACATGGAACGGGGAAGTTTGAAGACGTAGAGCGAGTCGCCATATTGCGTGCCGATTTGGAAGCTGCCTCCCGAAGCGACCGCCACGTACTCTTGGCCGTCGAGTTCGAAGACCATCGGCGCCGCGTTGACGCCCGCACCGGTGTTGAACTGCCAGAGCAACTTTCCGGTCTTCGTGTCGAACGCGTCGAACATGCCGTTTGACTCACCGTCGAAGGTTACTCCGCCGGCCGTCGAAACGCTTCCGCCAAGCATGGGATAGTCGACTTTGTACTGCCAAGCGATCTTGCCCGTGTCGGTGTCGATCGCCGAGAGCAGGCCGTACTGCGTTTCGGTCGGGATTCCGGCGAACGCGCTGCCGAGCCACAGGCCGCCCGAGTCGAGTTCCTGGGGCTTCGTCGAGTATAGCATCGGCTGATGCAGCGCCGAGACGATCGCGTAGTGCAGGCTCGGATCGTACGAAACCGGCGACCAGTCGACGCCGCCGTTGGCTCCGGGGAGCATCCGCACGCCGGCCGCCGTCGGCTGGGCGAACATGTTGTCCTGTGGCACGAACGCGTCGGACTTGCGGATCAGCTTGCCGGTGTCGCGGTTGAGGACGTAGTACCAACCGGTCTTACCAGCTTCGCCGAGCGCCGCCACCTTGTTGCCGCTCGCGTCGACCGTGTCGAACAGAACGACCGGCGACACCGCGTCGAGGTCCCAAACGTCGTGTGGGACCTCTTGGAAGTACCACTTGATTTTCCCGGTCGCCGCGTCGATCGCGACGATCGAATCGGTGTAGAGGTTGTCGCCGGGCCGCGGGGCCCCGAAGAGGTCCGGCGAGGGATTGCCCGTCGACACGTAGATCGTGTCGCGCGAGGCATCGAGGGCGGGCGTCATCCAGGTCGCGCCGCCGCCCGTTTTCCACGCATCGGCGAACTTCGAGTAGGAAGCCTTTTCCGCGGGAATGTCGCGGTGCAGATCGACGCCGTCGGGGGTCGTGGGCGAGAACTTGCCGGCCCAATGCTCGGCGTCGGTCGAGTACCAACGCCACACCTGATGGCCGTCGCTCTGCGCGTACGCCGTGACCGATCCGCGCACGCCATACTCGCCGCCGGCGCCGCCGACGATGATCAGGTCCTTGTACGCCAGTGGCGCCATGGTCAGCGAATAGCCGGCACCATTATCGCCGGCCTGAACTTCCCACTTGACCTTTCCGGTTTCACTGTCCAGGGCGACGAGTTTCCCATCGAGTTGGCCCATGAAGAGCGTTCCGCCGACGAGGGCCACGCCCCGATTCACGGGCCCGCAGCAGAACACCGTCTTCCCCAGTTTGGCCTGATAGGCCCAGAGCTTCTTGCCGGTCGCCGCGTCGAGGGCGAAGGCGTGATCGTATGCGGTGGTAATGTACATCTTGCCGTCCGCGACGATCGGCGTGGTCTCGAAGGGCGCCGCGACCCCGGTCTGAAAAACGTATGCGGGTTGGAGGCCGGCGGCGTTCACCGGCGTGATTTGCTTCAGCGGCGAAAAGCGTTGATTGCTGTAGTCATGCCCGTACGTTAGCCACGAGGAACTCTCGTGTGCGTTCTGGAGATCCGCCGCGGATATCTGAACGTCGGCAAACGCGGCCGTCGGCGCGAGCGCCAAGGCGAAGGCTAATCCGATTCGAATCGAGCCCGTCAATTGATTTCACACTTTCATCGATCAGTGCGCGCGACATCTCGACATCGCCCCCGCACGATGCACATTCCAGCCGACCGGTACGCTCCGGAGAGCGGAACCGAGCGGCCGGGTATGCATTTGACATTCAGTACCGCCAAAACGTTGCCTTCTTGGCAAGAATTCTCAGAGCGTGGGCGGAATAAAAGCGAAGGCGGCCGCCCGAAGGCGACCGCCTAGCCGTTCACGGCCCCGCTTAGGGGCTAGCGCGAACAGGTCTTCCAGGTCGATACGCCGGCTTTGATTTGATTCTCGAGGAGCTTCGCTCCGGCGAGCATGTTGCTGAACACGAGATTGTCGGGTTCGTTCGGCTGGTTCTCTTCATAGAACATCCCGAAGAGGTACGGTTTGTAAGTTTTTGTCTTGCCCGAGCAGAGTGGAAGCTGCACGTAGCCGTCGTTGCCGATCGAGCGGTACTCAAGGTCACCGTTGGGTCCGACGAGGCCGCCGGGCCACCAGTAGCCGCCGGACTTCTGCGAGAGCAGGATTCCGTTCTCGTACGAGGCGATCTGGGCCGCCGTCAAGCCGTACTGCGCGGCGTACTGGTTGACGAGGGTCTTGATTCCCGTGTACATGCCGCTGAAATCGTAGTGCTTGCCGGCCATCATCGAGAACAGTGTTTTCGTATCCGCGGCCGTCAGGATTTTACCGTGGATCAGTAGATCGTAGGTGAGAGTCTCGTCGTCGAGGGTCGTATGGTTGAGCGGCACGGGGCAGTCAACGTATCCGTTGATAGCGGTGTGAGTCATCCCGAATGATTTCGCGAACGCCGTGATATTGCTGATGCCGAAGTAGCTCATCAGCGCATCGGTGCGCGCGTTGTCGGAATTCTCCATCATCTGGGTGATGGCGGTCTTTAGCGTTTCCGTGCCGATCTTCTGCGAGTTACAGAAGTTGTTGGGGTCGAAGTGCGGCACCTGCGTTTGGAGAGACAGCTTGGTGAACTCGGTCCGCGCCATGGCGTACATCGCCACATAGATTTTGATCGAGCTCGCGGGTTCGTACAACCGCGACGTATTGAGGCCGCCCAATTCGGCGCCGGTCGTGCCGTCGAGCAGTTTGAAACCGATCCAACCCTTGGCCGGAGCGCGCATTTCGTTCCCGATCTGCGTCGTCAAGGCGTTCGAATTGTTGATCATGAGCGCGTCGAACGTCTGATTGGCGTTCGGCGAGCGCAACTGCGTCAGCCGCGCGCCGTAGTCGCCGAGATACTCGCCGAGCAGTTTCGGGCTAATGCCGGCGTAGTACCACCATTCGGCGGTGTTCGTCCCCTGCGCGACGGAGTCGAAGTTGCTGCCGTCGGGGGTGAAGGACACGAGTTGCGATTTTTCAGCGGAGGTGTTGGAGCCGACCGCCGGCAACCCGATGTTGAGGAACCACCACCACCCGGCTGCATCGGTTCCCGTATTTGAGATCGCGACGGCGACGTAGCCCTTGCTGCCGTTGAATGTATAATTCTCGACTTCGACGACGCGGGCCGAGGGTAGCGCCGCGATGGCGTTGGTTACGCCGGCGAACGATCCGTAGTACCACCACCAGCCTTTCGCATCCGCGCCGGTGTTGGGCACCATGACAACCGCGAAGAGCAACTGCGAGCCCGACTGATACGGGCTGATACTGATGATCCGCGCGTTGTTTTGCGTGAGCAGTTGGCCGACCTGTGCGCCGGTTTCACCGTAATACCACCACCAGCCCTTGCCGTAGGCGGGTCCGGAGTTTCGCACCATCGTCACGGTAAAGTAGGGCGTGCCGTCGCTCGCCACCGCTTCGACCTGGAGGTCGACGATGCGCGCGTTGTTCGCACTCACATAGGCGCCGATCTGGGTGGCGGTGACGCCGTAATAGTACCAATACGCGGTCGGCGTCGAGAGGACGCGCTCGATCGGGTTCCCGAACGGCTGCGTCGGGACGTGAAAGATCCCGCCGCCGGACGGCATCACGGCCCGCTGGGGCGCGTTCGCGACGGCCGGCGCCTTGAGCCTCGCTTCGACGGGGCCGGCCACGGTGGCGAGTCCCGCAACCGCCAAGGCGAACGCGCAGACTGCGCGACACGAAATGAATGACATACCTTCTCCTTTCCGCATCGGTACGGCCGGCAGAATCTGCCGCCGTGTACTGCGGTTGCTTGAAGCCTACCGTCCGAGCGTCCAGGCACCGTCCAAGACGTCCAAAGCCGCCGGCACCCGTCGCGACGCCCCCGCTGCCGAAACCGCTCGGAGCACATGACAAAGGGCGGTCGCCCGGAGGCGACCGCCCTTTGGTTCACGCGCCCGTCGAGGGATTACGGCGAACAGGTCTTCCAGGTCGATATGCCGGCTTTGATCTGGTTCTCCAGGATCTTCGCTCCGGCGAGCATGTTGCTGTACACGAGATTGTTCGGTTCGTTCGGCTGGTTCTCTTCGTAGAACATCCCGAAGAGGTACGGTTTGTAGGTTTTTGTCTTGCCCGAGCACAGCGGCAGTTGCGCGTAGCCGTCGTTCCCGTTCGAGCGGTATTCGAGGTCCCCGTTGGGTCCGACGATCCCGCCCGGCCACCAGTAGCCGCCGGACTTCTGCGAGAGCAGGATTCCGTTCTCGTACGAGGCGATCTGAGCGGCCGTCAAGCCGTACTGCGCGGCGTATTGGTTGACGAGGGTCTTGATTCCCGCGTACATGCCGCTGAAATCGTAGTGCTTGCCGGCCATCATCGAGAACAGCGTTTGCGTATCGCCCGCCGTCAGGATTTTACCGTGGATCAGCAGATCGTAGGTGCGGGTCTCGTCGTCGAGGGTCGTGTGGTTGAGCGGCACGGGGCAATCGACGTAGCCGTTGACGGCCGTGTGCGTCATGCCCAGGTCGTTGGCGAGCCCGGTGATTTTGTTGATGCCGAAGTAGCTCATCAGCGCATCGGTGCGCGCGTCATCGGAGTTCTCCATCATTTGAGTGATCGACGTTTGGAGCGTCTCGGTCCCGATCTTCTGCGAGTTGCAGAAGTTGTTGGGGTCGAAATGCGGCACTTGCGTTTGAAGGGTGAGGTGGCCGAGCTCGATCTGCTTCATAGCGTAGATCGCGATGTAGATCTTGATCGAGCTCGCGGGCTCGTAGAGCCGAGACGAGTTGAGTCCGCCGAGCACGTCGCCGGTCGTGCCGTCGATCAGCTTGAAACCGATCCAACCCTTGGCCGGGGCGCGCATTTCGTTCCCGATCTGCGTCGTGTAGGCGTTCGCGTTGTTGATCATGATCGCGTCGAACGTGCCACCCGACTCGCGCAGCTCCGTCGGCCGCGCACCATAGTCGCTGAGGAGTTCGCCGAGCAACTTCGGATTGACGTTTGCATAGTACCACCACTCGGCAGTCGGATTGCCCTGCGAAACGTAGTCGAAATTGCCGCCGTCGCCCAGGAAGGACAGGAGTTGAGACTTTTGCGCCGTGACCTGCGACTCGACGGAAGACAGGCCCTCGTTGATGTACCACCAGTGGCCATCGGTGTCGGTTCCCGTGTTGGAGATCGCGACCGCGACGAAGCCCTTACTGCCGTTATAGGTGAAGTTCTCCAGTTCGACGACACGCGCCGCCGGCAGCAACGAGATCGCGTGGGTCACGTAGGCGTACGATCCAAAATACCACCACCAACCCTTTTGATCGGCTCCGGCGTTGGGGACCATGACGACCGCGAAGAGCAACTGCGAGCCCGATTGGTACGGGCTGATGCTGATGATGCGCGCATGAGTTTGCGACGCGAGCTGGCCGACTTGCGCCGCGGTCTGGCCGTAATACCACCACCAGCCCTTGCCGTAGACGGGCCCGGAGTTCTGGACCATCGACACGGTGAAGTACGGCGTCCCGTTGACGACGGATTCGACCTGGAGGTCGACGATGCGCGCTTTGTTGGCGCTCAGGTAGGAGCCGATCTGAGCGGCGGTGACGCCGTAATAATACCAGTTCACGACGGGCGTCGAAAGTACGCGCTCGATCGGGTTCCCAAAGGGCTGCGTCGGAACGTGGATGACGCCGCCGCCAGACGGCAGCACGGACTGTTGGGAAGCGTTCTCAAAGAGTGGCGCATTGAGCCCCGCTTCGCCGGCCCGGGCGCCTGTGGTAAGCGCTGCAACGGTAAATGCGAAAGCGCAGGCAGCACGACATAAGGTGAATGACATTACCTTTTCCTCTCCCGCATCGTTACGGCCACCCTGAGCGGGTCGCCGTTATTGCGGATGAGTGAAGGTTACGGTCCTTTGCGTCCCGGAAGCGTCCCAGGCCGTCCTAACCGTCCGGACGCACCGGAACGATAGCTACATTTTGGCCTGAAGGATCCCGGTCGTGGCGTCTTTCTTGGTGATCGTATGGATGATGGTCGTCGGCGAAACGTACATCTCGCTACCGCGGATGAAGCCCGCGGCCATGCCCGCGTAGGGCACGAAGCCGGCGAGAAAAGCCATAACTTTGCGATTGCGGCCGTTGATTTCGACGCGCTGGTCGTTGAGCTGCAGCAGCTGGCCGTCGACCGTTTGCACGCTGTCGAAGCGTAAGGTCAGGTCACCCTCGTGGCCGCTCCAGCCGGCGTGACCGGCCAGGATGAGCGTGCCCGTCCCCGGGGCGCCGGCGGCAACGACCGTCTTCCCGCCCACCACGACCGGATCGACGGTCACGAACGCGAAGGTCGAACCCGACTTGCTGCCGTTCGATGAGATCGGCGCCGTCAAGTGAACGGCGAGCGGCGTGTTGGCGGGCACGATCAGCGGAGGGACCTGCGGAGCGATCGCCGGCCCTGGCACCTGCCCCGGTACGAGCGGCGGCGCGGCGACGGCTGGGCTGGCCGCACCCGGCGCGGCGGTCAAGCTAACGGGGGCGGAAGGCGCGACGGACGTCCCATCCGCGAGAGCGAGTGACGACATGCACAGCATGGCGACCGCGCCGGCCAGCAAGGTGTGAGCGATCTTCATACCCTACATATCGGTTTTGTTTGACGGCGGCAGTGTGATGCGGGGCACGCTTCGCTTAGCGCCGAGCGCTACGTCAGGCGCTACGGGTGCTCGAGCTCGTCGAAAGCCGATCGCTCGTCGCCGGTCGAGCAGCATTCGGCGCCGCGCGATATGAGTTCGCCGGATACCGAGTTCGTGCCGACGTGTTTCGGCACGGTTTAGCATTACTCGATTTCGGAAGTTTGCCTGGTCAAGGCGAGCACCTCGCCCGTTACCTGCAACGAGCAAACGAAGGCGATCCCGAACCGGACGTCGTTCGAAGCCACGGAACCGCGTTCAAAGTCGACGGCCGGCGCATCACGCTGCATCAACGCTGAAAATCGCTCGCTTTCACCGACGGAGGTGGGCGACTTGTGCGCGGTTCCCGATGTTTTCCTTGCATGCAGCGCGATGTAGCGCCCGTCGTAGAGCGGAGCCTATTCGTACGACGTACGCCTACATTAAGTTAGCATTTTCCGGATCGACAACTCTTAAGGCTAGTTTCATGAACCGCGTGCTACCATCGCGGCGTCGGCAGCGTGCTTCCCCATAATTACGCGAGCCGACCCATGATGCGGCGGCTCTAGAAGTCGCGCGCTTGGCGTGCTTCAACCTCTAATATGGAGTTTCCATGTTCGATCTATTTCCGCGTGACAGCGGCAAGGTCGCGACGCTATCGCTCATCGGCACTCTTTCGCTCGTTCCGATCGCGGCCGGCGCCGGGCCCGTCGTGCGTCAGTGGACCGGCGCACATGCCCTCGCCCTGCACCCTCGAGTGACGGCTACGGCCTTTTATGCCGGTGGTGCTACCCTGCCCGCGCTTGGCTACAACGGCGTCAACCCCCCTGTTGGCAGCAACGGTCCGGTCACGCCGGCTGCGGGATCGGCCTATTACTACTTCCTGAGCGAAATCGCGACGGCGGGCGATTCGATCCACTATTGCTTGACCGGCAGCGGCGAGGGCAAGAAGGTGTTCGAGGGCGTTTCCGGTTTCACGGCAAACCTATCGTGTAACCCAACGAGCGGAAACCAGGGCTTCAGCGCACCCGCCACGCGTCCCAGCTGGGCGACGTCGGACTCGCCGCTCTCGCAGTCGGATTATTCGTCGTTTACGTACGGCGCGACGAATACCGAACCGACGCAATTGCCCACGGTCGTTGGCTCGATCGCGTTACTGTACAATAATAAGTACATTACGTCGCCGTCACAGATCAATATCACGACCGCGACTCTCTGCAAGCTTGCCGACGGCCAGATCACCACTTGGCAGAGCTTGGCAACTCAGAGCGGAACGACGATCAAGTTCAGCGCCTCGATACCGGCCAACTATCCGCTTTACTTCGGATATCGGACCGATGGGAGCGGAACGACCTTCAACTTCTCGAACTTCCTGAGCGCGAATTGCCCCAAGAACGGCGGACAGACATACGCGCTCGATCCGCAGTATCTCGCTGTTGCCCCATCGACCGAACAGGTTCTGCCGCAAGGGAATAGCGCAACCAACCTCATGGGCGCGAAGGGCAATAACGGCTTGACGACGTTGATCACGGGCATGAGCGGCGCGATCGGCTACGTGGAAGCCGCGAACGCGAAAGCGGCCCGTAGCGCTCCGACCATTAACTTCGCGACGCTCAATAGCAACGACCCGATCTCGGCCTTCCCCAAAGCCGTCTCGAGCGTTACTGAAACACCTTACAAAGACGCCGTCATCGCGGCCTACGTGCCCAACGGCCGACCGGTAGGAAATATTTCCGGCACGGTTCTGAGCAAGCTGAGCCCAACGGCGAAGAAGGCCGGCTGCGTTCTCGTGCAAGACCCCGACAACTTCGCGACGCTCGCATCCACGAGCGGCTATCAGATCATCGCCTTCTCGTATCACGAGTTCTATGAGAACGGCAACGGCGCGTCGGCCGCCACCGATCTGTCGAAACTCGCCCTGATGTTCGCGACGCCGAGCGACTTCGGCACGGGTAAGATCACGACCATCAACGCCGCAGGCTCGAGCCCGGGTGCGGCAGGCACGGGATACTCCAGCGTCCCGTCCGCATCCCAGTCGGCGGTCAAGACGGCCGTTTCGACGACCAAGTGCATTAACGCCTAACCAGCGCTTCGATCGCAAAACGCCTCACTACTCTATGCTCGCGATGAGGATTTGATGGTAAACCAGCTTCTTAAAGCGCTCGTTCCACGATCAGCCGGCGTAGCCGCGCTCCTGGCCGTGGCCGTCGCACCCGTCGCCGCCGCCACGCTCGCCAACGCGCCGGCAGCGACTCACCTCGGCGCGCCGCAGGCTCGCCCTCACTGGGGCCTCAAGGCGTTCACCGTACTCCACTCGTTCGCCGGTCCGGAGGGCGCGAACCCGACGGGCCAGCTATTGGTCGACTCTGCCTACCACCTTTTTGGGTCTACGGAAAACGGTGGCGCGAACAGCCTCGGCAACGTCTATGAAACGTCGACCTCCGGTTCGGCAGTCGTTACCCTTCATAGTTTCGCAGGCACCGACGGCGCGTCACCGGAAGGCGGTCCGTTCAATAGTCTCCAGAACATCTATTACAAGGGTTTGATCTACGGCGTGACTGAGAATGGGGGCGCGTTCGGCGAAGGCGCCGTGTATGCGATCGACCCTTCGGGCGGCGCCACCACGATCGTCCACTCCTTCTCGGGAACGGGAACAGACGGAGCATATCCCGCCGCGCGACTCATCCTATTCACCGACGGTTCACTGTACGGCACGACCACTTCCGGCGGCACCGGCGGTGCGGGCACGATCTATCGGATCTCGAAATCCGGCTTCGAAAGCCTCTATAGCTTCACGGGTCTTGCCGACGGTGCCATCCCGCAGGGCGGACTGCAGCTTGCGACCAGCGGCTGCCGCGTTAGCCCGTACCTCTACGGCACGACCTCCAGTGGGGGCACGTTCAGTAGCGGAACGATCTACGCGTTCAATCCAAAAGGGGACACCGCGTCCGGCCTGTATAGCTTCACGGGCGGCAACGACGGCGGCGCTCCGATCGGCGACCTCACTCCCGATTTGACGGGGACCGTGTACGGCGTCACTTCGAACGGCGGCAAAGGGCAAGTCGGTACCGTCTTCGGATTCAAGGTCGACAAGGCGAAGCTATCGACGCTGCACAGCTTCGTCACGACGTCGTCCTTCACGAATCCCCTTGGTTCCGTTCCCGCGGCCGGACTCAATTTCTCGCCGCGTACGGGCGCGCTGTACGGGGTCACGCTAACCGGCGGCACGTATGACGATGGCACCGTGTACCGGATCTCCGGCAGCGCCTTTAGCGTCCTGCATAGCTTCGACGGCGCGGACGGCGTCTCGCCCGAAGGGCAAGTACTGCCCCTACCCGATGGCAACGTCTATGGCACCACGAACGGTGGCGGAGCAAACGGCCTGGGCGTGCTCTTCGCGTTGCCGGACTAGTTCCGCGTAACGAACGTAACTGATGCGGCGACCGGCAGCGCGCATCGCGTGCACCGGTCGTCGCCTCCGATTGGATTGCGTTTTTCTTGACACTACCGTTTTCCGGCACATTGTCGCGTAACGTCGGGCTGACGTTCCTCTTTTTCTGCTTAGGACTTTGCATCGTCGCCTGTAGCGGCGGCTCGACCGGATCGACGCCGGAGCCGGCCCAGACGATCGGCGGCTCCGGCTTTACGGGTCCGCTCAACGCGACGGCGTCCTTTGAGATCGCGATCCCGCCTGCCGCCACGAAAGCTGCGGCCGCGCGGCGACGGCCCGGCGATAACGTGTACGTCTCACCGAACACCGGCTCGATCTCGATCGCCATCGCCGCCGTGAACGGGCTCTCGGTGCAGCAACCGCCGCCGGCATCCGTCCTTGTGGTCCCGGCCTCGTGCATCGGCGCGAAAGGCTGCCAGCTTCTACTTTCGAACGTCCCGGCGGCCGTCGGCGCCGATCAATACGTCGTGACGACCAACGCCGGCAAGACGGCCGAGTCGCCCGTCATCTCGATCGGCACGGTCGACGTCACCGTCACCGCCGCGGGTCCGAACAAGGCAGCGGTCAACGATCCCGCTCGCTTGACCGTCGGGGGCTTCGTGGCCTTGGTTAGCGTCGTCGTTCCGACGCTCGTCGAGGGAAAAGCTCAGACCGTTGCCGTCGACGTGCAGGCGCTCGATGCCGCCGGTGCGGTTATCATCGGTGATACGGAATTTGCCTATCCGATCACCCTGACGTCGAACGACGACGTTAACTTCGCACTGCGTGAAATCGGTTCGCCCAGCACGATCTCGCTCTCCAAACCTGAGACGCCGGGCCAGATTTCGCTCGCGTACTCGGGAAGCGGTTTCGGTGCGGTATTGACGGCGACGTCTGCCGCGAGCGACGCCATACCGTTTTCGAAGACTTTCCCAGTTAACGTGACCATTCCGGCGACTCCCACGCCGGTGCCGAGCGCAGCTCCGCCTAGCCTCTACGTCGTGAACGGCTTCGATAACAGCATTAGCGAATTCGCGCCGGCAACGCCGAAACCCGTATTCCGTCGCGCGTTCGGCGGTAGCACGGTCGGGTGCGCACCGAGCTTCGTCAGCAACAGCAGTGCCGGCGGTTTCTTCGTCACCGGTCTTTACGGCGTCGCGATCGCGGCGACGGGCGATTTGCTCGTGGGCAACGGCACGTGTAAACAGAGCGGCGCCGCATCCGCCGTCCAGATCGACGATTTCGCGCCCAGCGCCGCCGGCACGACGCCGCCGGCCGCAACCTACACCGATGGGACCAAAACGATCCAGCTGCTCAGCTTTTTGGAGACCGACCCGACTACGCGTCACGAGCTTACGGATGGATCGACCGGCAACGCGACCTTCATCGGTCTCGCGCTGAACGGCAAGGCGATCGACATCGCCTCCACGTTCGGGACGGGGAACACCGCGTCTAGTGCGTACGGCTGTTTCGCTCCCAGCCTCACGGCGACGTGTACCAGTGACAGCATCGGATTTTCAGGAGCGGCAGGTGCATCGCCGGTGCTGGCACTCGAAGACATCGTGACCGACGCGGCCGGTAACGGCTACACGGTGTCGGTCGACCCGGTCACGGGGCTCGACGTGCTGATCGAACTCCCCGCGCAAAGCCTGCTTTCCAGTGAAGGTCTGACGGTCCTCATCGCGCCTGGATACGTTCCGCTGGCACCATTTCAAACCGTCCAATCGTTGGCCGTCGATGGGAGCGTGATCTATCTGCTCAACACCGCGGATCGCACGAGCGCGGGCTATTGCGCGCCCACGCCTGCGTCAACCGCCGGCGACCTGTGCGCCGACGGCGACAAACACGAGTACATCACTGCCTACAACCTGGCGGAGTTCACGAGCGGTTCGGGCGCACGGACCGTCGCGCCGATTTTGACGCTCGGCGGCGACCGGAGCCGATTCGAAGGTTTTCAGACCGAGAACAACGCGTCGTCGGCACTTACGCAGCGGCTCGCGGCACATGACGGCAAGCTCTACGTCGCCAACATTTTCGGAGGCGACTGCTCGGCGTCGACGGACCCGCTGTGTTATCGCTACTTCAACAGTAACGGTGCGCCCGTGCAAGCGGACGGCGGCGAGGTAGACGTGTACGACGATACGTTGCGCGGTTATCACGTGAACGATCAATTACCGTCGGCCGCAGCGGGCACGTTGATCGCCGGACCCAACGTTAAGAGTCCCACCGCCGTAACCTTCGCGCCGGCCGGTTCGGACAAGCCGGCAGCCGAGGTTCGCCAGATGCCGCAGGGGCGCTACAGCCGTGCGACCATCCAGATCCTACGCAGCGCTCGAGATCGTCACGCCCTCGCCGGCGGGCACTGAACACGGATCGATTCGATGAAAGCGGGAGTTCGTAAAGACATGAAAATCGAGCGATTCCATGCGGCACTCGCCGCCGTCGCGTTGGCTTGGCTGCTCGTTCTCATGCAAACCTGGCCACCCGCCTGCGCGGCCCAAACGGGGCGCATCTCGGGCGTAGTGACCGACGATAAGAAGGCGCCGGTCTCGGGCGCCGCGGTTACCATCACGTCGCCCACTGGGACCTTCACGACCAAGACCGATGCGCGGGGACGCTTCGAGTTGGTCGGCGTCGCTCTCGATACCTACACGGTGTCGGTGGAGCGCCCAGGATACGACCCTTACTCCGTGCAGGGCGTGACCGTAACCGCGGACGAGTCCGTCACTGTTGACGCCGTCCTCACCGTACACGTCCGGACGATTGCGACGGTCACCTCGCGTGGGCGGAGCGTCACGAGCGCGTTTCAGCCCGACCAAACCGTTGATCGCTACACGCTCAACGCTCCCGCCATCGACCAACTCTTAGGGAAGAGCTTCAACACGAACGAAAAGGAACTCCTCAGCGAACTCCCCGGCGTGACGGTCGATAAGCAGGGAACCGCGTTGATTCGCGGCGGCTTCAGCTACCAAACCGCTTTCGAGTTCGAAGGCATCGATTACACCGAGCCGAACCGCAGCCTGCTCAACTCGTTCGAGAACACGGGCAACTCCGATCTCCTCAACGGCGTCGGCTCGCTCGAAATCATTCCGGGCGGCGGCGATGCGACCCACGGAAATACAGGCACGGGGCTCGTCGTGCTCACGGCGAAGCGTGGTACCATGCCCCCGTCGGGAACCTTGGACCTCGAATTGGGAGGGCCATTGAGCCGGCAGATTGGCATCGATTACGGCATCGTTTCCAAGAACTTTTCGAACTATATCGCGTTCACGAGCGAAGACGTCTTCGACCAATACGGTGCCATCGGGACGCCGGCGAGCGCGATCGGCGCGTCGGCGATCACGCCCGATCCCTTCGTGAGCAGCAACGTCAACGAGCACTACGGCGCCTTGCAGACGAGCGCGTTCTACAACTCGGCCGCCGAATTCTCACGCGACGTGATCGAAAATGCGATCCTCAAGTTTGGCCGGAACAACGCGCAATCGCTGCAGTTTTTTGGCCAGCGTATCGATATCACGACGCCGCTCGACTATGGCGGCGTGAACGGCCTTTACATCGCGGACCCGTTTCTCTCGCCGGGCGAGGCAGGTTCGGATATTCCGTCGCTCTTTCAAACGATCTTCGGTTTCAGCGGTAAAGTCACGAGTGTCGACGGCAACGTCTTCGATCCGGGGAACGAGGCGCGCTCGCGGAACTACTTCGCTGAGATTCCAGCCGGCGAACCGGGCACGCCTCTCTTCACTGGGGACCGCGCGTATAGCCCGTTCGCCGCCTTCAAACTCGAATACCAGAACAACTTCAACGCCTCGACGACTGGGGCGATCCGTTTCTACCGCACGTTCAGCGATCAGTCGGAAGCGCTGCCCGACCAGGGCATCTACGAGCCCGAATACGGCGGTACGCGTACGGGCGTAGCGACGGACTTCACGAAGTTCTTGAGCCAGCATCACACGCTGCAGCTGGGCACCAAATACGAGTTCGCGCACCCGTTCGGCGAAACGGACGACGATTACGATTATGTCGGGGCGTACACGGGTGGCAACGGCGGCGTGTTCTCGACCATCGGCTTCACCAGCCCCGCCAACCTGCTACCGGATTTCGTCACGCCGTCGGCGACCGCTGTCGTTTCGAATAACGTCACGTTGACTCCGGGGGGCACCCCCGGGTGCTTGCAGACCGTCGTCTCGCCGGCGCGGCCGCCAGGAAATCCGGTCTTCAACTGCGGCTACCTGACGCATTTTTTCCCCGGCGGCGTCGTACCCCCGATTCCACTCGAACAGGAAGGACCCACGGCGAACCAGCAGTCATACGCGCTGTACGCGCAAGACACGTACTCGCCGAACGCAAAGCTGCGCGCGCTGCTCGGCCTGCGCCTGGACGGCTATAACTTCTTGCTGCCGGGAGTGGATCCGGGCAGTTCTCCGGCGGTGACCGGTCTAACGCACCAGCGACTGTACGAACCGCACCTGGGGCTCGCCTACCGCCTCGGCGGAAACGACGCGCTGCGAGCCAACTTTGGACGGACCCTGGCGATCCCGCTACCGTCCTTCATCGGCACGGACATCCTGCGCTCGCAATTCGCTGCTTTCGATAACGTTCCATCGTACGATAACGCCACCGGCAAGCCCGCGACGTACTGCGGCCTTCCCGGCCCCACGACCTATACGTCCAATGGACAACCGATCGTGTCGGGCACGCAGCTCTGCCGGAGCTACGCCGACCAGCTCTATTGGCTGATGCGCAACTACCGCTTCGCGCAGCAAGAGGCGTTGCAGACGCCGCTGCGCGGCGCGACCTTCACGAATTACGACTTCTCCTACTCACATGCGTTCAAGGACGGTTCCGCCTTCAAGATCACCCCGTTCTACCGGCGCGGATACGACGTCGTCGAAACCGTTCGCTCGTTGCTCGGCTACGATGTCGGCACGAGCAACGCGCTGCTGAGCCCCGAGTTCTATTCTAACGCCGGTCTCCAGAAAGCGACGGGCGTCGAGTTCGACGTCACCTCGCGGCCGCGTCCCGTCGGGCTCTCGTACCAGGTTACGGCGACCTATATCAACCAGATCGGAAACGATCCGGCAGGCACGTACCTCCCGGCGGCGTCCCTCGCGCTCGGGGAACTCTACCCCTCACCGAATCTCTCTCCGTTCCAGGGTACGATCGCGCTAACATACCGGACGCGCTTCGGACTGAAGATCAATCCGATCCTCCGTTACAACAGCGGCTACCCCTACGGTGCGGGCGTCTATAGCGCGATCGATTATTCGGGCAGCACCGCGAATTGCAAGCTCGTGGGACCGCCGGTCTACGTACCGCTCACCGATGCAATCGTGTGCGGGTCGAATTCGGGCCTCGTCTCGAACGCGCTCGTCAATCCTCAAGACCCGGGTTCCATCTTCAACCCGAACATCATAGCCACGCGCGGCACGGAAAGCCTGACCAGCGGCGCGGGCAGCTTGCGTTCGAAAGGATACGTTACCGCCGATATGACGATAGAAATGCCGGCCGGCGCACACTCGCCGGTCCGGCTCGGTGTCCAATTGCAAAACATCTTCGGACTCACGGCCGACTTGCCGGTGCTCAACCTCTTGCGCGCGGGGACGCTCACGTCATCGGGCAACTTCACGAGCAACGGCGGCCTGACGTCGAGCCCAAGCGATCCGTCGCACACGCAGCTCGTCGGCATAGGGTCCACCTATGGGCCCTATATCATCTATCCGAACGGCACACCGTTCGGATGTCGCTTCTACGCGCAGGTGAAGCTATGAAGGCCATGCGCGGGATCCCCGCCGCTGCGCTGCTCGCGCTCGCCGGATGCACGAACGGGCAAGTGGGCCAACTGCCGCCCGTGACGCAAATTCCCCCATCCGCGATGAAGTTGCAACTGGCGATGGGGACCGCGACCTTAGCCGACGTGAACGGGAACGCGCGGACGGGGCTCAATCTCGTTGCCACGTTCCGCGCTCCCGGCGGCGGAGCCGCGACCGCCGCAAATACGCCTACCTTGTTCGGGCCGCCCGGCTTTCACGCGGGCAAACCAATTAGCGGCCTGACGCCGACACAGGTTGCGAGTTACAGCGCGCCTGGCGCTTTGCGACCCGGGCAACCCGGATTCGTCAATCCGTTCCTGGCTGGTTTTGGATCCTTGCTCGGCGTGTACGGCTACGGGTTGGCGCCGGCAAATATCGTCGATCAGGCCTCGAACGTTTACGTTTACGGACCGAACGGAATCGGATCGCAGCTAACGGCGGGCGCGACCTTCGGTTGCATCATCCCGCCCGGCAACAACCTTCCCATCGACCCGTACGCCAGCAGCACGACCTATACGTTCGGTGCCTTGCGGTACGACGAGGAAGCCTTGCCGCTAAACGCCGCCACGACCACGGGAGGTTGCATCATCGACCCGCCCGCGCCGCGTTCGATCGTGCAGCGCTTCCAATACTATGGCGGGCCGCCCGCCTGGCCGTCACCGCTCGGCTCGAACCAACCGTCCGGCTTCCCCGGTTTCCCCGCCGGGTTCACCGACTTCGACCTCCCGCCCGTTAGCGGAAAGTACACGCTGCAAGTGCAGTACCAATCGGGCTCGAATCCGGCCACGTATACGACGCTGAGCGCCGGCGCCAGCCTCCCACCGTCGGCCGCTTCGGCACCCTTACCTAAGGTGCAGGCGCCGACCGTGATCGTCCACGCCGATGGAAGCGCCACGGTGAGTGCCTTCGTGCCCGCGCGCGTGACCGAAGCGATCGTCTTCCTCAACGGAACGTTTTGCGCGTCGGGCCCGGCCAACGGAATCCCATATCCCGCGGTAAACCTTTCGCTTCTGACGCATTCGCAGGGAGCCGTGACGTTCGAGATTTCAAACAATCTGATCCCGGCGAACACCGGCCCCGGCTCGGCAACGACGTTCTGCCCGCCGAGCATGGCGCACGGCTTGACCATTACGTCGACGATGGTCGGCTTCGACTACCCCGCCTTCGAGGCCTCATATCCGCAGAATACCTTCCTCGCGCCCGCGATAGCCAATTCCAACGGCACTGCCGACATCACGACTGCGAATCCCGTAACCATCACCTACTAGCGGTCACTTCACGTACGGCCCGACTCGCAAGATGCCCGGCAGCTTCAAACGGGAGTTCGCTATCGTGCGCACCGCCGACGACTTGCCGGGTTCGTAGACCGCGATCTCGTCGGGAGTGCCGCTGAAGAGCGGCGGGAAGTTCGCGACGTACACGTAGCCGCCGCCGTCGACGCCGACGCCGGTCGGCTGCGTGACGGCGCTGCCCGTAATGGTGCGAAGCGGCGCGAACGAGCCGACGTGACCCGACGGTAATTCAAACACCGCGCCCGGGTTGTCGCCGACCGGCGAACCGCCCACGTAGATGTGACCGTTGCGATCCAAGCTGATCCCCGTGAAGTGGTAGTCGCCGTTGGGTGCGGCGCCCGTGGTGATGGCGTGCGGGATCACGCTCCCGTGCGCGGTCACGGAGATGAAGAGCACCTCGGGATTGCCGCCGCCGTCCGTCTGCGCGATGTACAGGTTCTGTTGCGCCGGATCGAACGCGAGGGAATACGGCCCATTGAAGTAGTCCGAGGTGATCGTCCGCACCGGCGACGCCTGGCCGTTGGCCCCCGGCGCGAACACCGCGATCTGCGATTCGTTGGTCTCGAGCACGTAGATGTTTCCGGCGTCATCGACGATCACGTCCGAAGCGCCGTTGGGACCCTGACCGTAGATGCGGCGGATCGGCGCGACGTTGCCGTTCGCGCCGGCCTTGAATTCGAGCACGGCCGAAGAACCGGTGGTATCGACCTGCTCGGCAACCCACAGGTTGCCCTTCGCGTCCGCGAATACGGAGTTGGGCTGGTAGAAATACGTCTTGCTGCCGGTGATGTCGACGACGGCCGTGTTATTCGTTGCGGAGCCGACCGGAAACCCGAGAATCGCCTGCGGCTGCGAGACTTCCATAACGTATACCGCTTCGTCGGCAGCCGGCGGCGCGGTCGGCGTGGCGGTGGGCGTCGGCGTCGGTTTGGGCGTCGGCGTCGGCTTGGGCGTCGGTGTCGGCTTGGGCGTCGGCGTCGGCGTCGGAGCCGCAGCGAACGACGTGACCGCCACGCTGCGCGGATCGGTGAGGCCGGTGGCGCCGCCCGCGATCGTGGCGATCGGCTTGGTCTGGCTGCCCGCGCCGGGCCCGAACACGAGCACCTCGGCCGGAGACGCGTTGGCGACGTACACGTAACCCGCCGGATCGACCGCGACGCCGAACGGCTCGAGCTGGTACTCGCCGTCGAATGCGTAGCTGCCCAAGATCGCGCGCGGCGAGTGCGAGCCGGCCGCGTACACCCACACGCCCCCGCTCTCGGACGACCCCACGTAGACCGCGCCCGTCTTGTCGACGGCGATCGACGTTGGCGACTGCAGCGGTAACGTGAAATGATCGAGCGGCGCGGCGTCACCCGTAGCGTCGGCCGCGTAGATCGTCACCGACGGTGACCCGGCGCCCCCGCCAAGGTTCGCGACGTAGATCTTGCCCGTCGGCCCGAGGGCCACGCCCACCGGTTGTGCGAGCAACGTCTTCGCGCCGTCGATCTCGACGTTCGGCGCGACGTCGCCCTTCACGTCCGGCGCGAACTCCGTGATGTAGCCGTTGCCCGCGACTTGTCCGTTCGCCACGTACAGTTCACCTGCGGAGGAGACCGCGATCGCGTTGCCGCCGAGCTTCGTTTTCGTTCCCGCGATCGTTGCGAATGGCGGCTTATCGCCGCTGATCGGCGGCGCGAACTTGGCGATCGCGAACGGGTCGCTCGACGAGCCGTTGAGATTGTTCTCGCCGACGAACGCGACTTCGTTCGCATCGACCGCGATATATTGCGGGTAGAAGAGTCCGCTCGACCCCTCCACAAGCCGCTCGTCCGGAGCCACGTCGCCCTTCGCGTTACCGCCGAACACGAACACGCCCCACGGCACGTAGTTCGGATCGTTGACCGTGTAGAACGGACCGTGCAACGCCTTCGCGCTCGTCGACGGATCGAGCGGGCGCGCCAGCGGCTGCGACGCCGTGCCTGCGAGCCCGGACTGGGGCGCTTGGGGTGTGAAGCCGCCGCCGTGGCCACCGCACCCCGCGGCGGCAGCAACGCAAGCAAACGCGGCAAAGACAGCGCAAACGGAGACGGACGATCGCTTCATGCGATCATCCTAACCCGCCCGCCGTCTCAAGAGCGTCTAAACCGGCCCGCGGGTCCCTTATTTTGCCGGGGCGCGTTTATTGGGGCGTGGCCGCGCAGTAATCGGTCTCGGACTTCTTGACGTCGCTGTCGAACGGGTTTCCGTCCGCGCGAACGTAGGTGATCGTGTCCACGCCCGCGCCGTCGGGCACGAGAATGCGATTGATCACGATCTGGTGGCCGTCCGGCCCGGTCGTGAACTCAACGACGTGGCCCATCTTACCTTGGCAGGAGAAGTCCTTGTCCTGCGACGGCCTGATCTTGTTGGTCGAAAAGTTATTCTTGATCAGCGCCAGCGCATCGGCATATGCCGTCGTGGAATCCTTGATGAACGTGACCGACGCGACATCGCCCGCGATGTGCCACTGGTCGATCTTGCGGTTCGGATCGGTTTGCGCCGAGGAGTCCACATGGCTCCAGCCGGCGGGGCCGATGAAGGCCACATCGGTGGCGGCCAGCGCCGGCGCCGCGGCCGCGGCGGCCAAGGCAAAAGAGGCAGTCAGGGTGAGTCTCATGAGGCTCATCGTACGGTCCCTCTCAGCATGGCTCCGCTCGCGATAAGTCCAACCGCAGGGAGCCCGCGTGATACAGTGGGTTGACTAGGCGAAGGCTGCCGGCGCGATGATGCCCAGTTCGCGACCGGTTCGTTCGAACGCGCCAAGCGCGCGGTCTAAGTCCTCTCTGGTGAGGGAGGCGCTCACTTGCACCCGTACGCGGGCTGTTCCTTCGGGCACGACCGGGAAGCCGAAACCCGTCACGAACACGCCCTCCTTCAGCAGCCGGTCACTGAGCGCGATGGCGAAAGCCGTCTCGCCGACGATGATCGGCACGATGGCGCTGGGGCCCTCGAGCGGTGAGAAGCCAAGCCGCCGCAAGCCCGCCCGGAAGTACGCGACGTTCTCGCGCTGTTTGGCCACGAGCTGGGGTTCGGATTCCAAAATTTCGACCGACCGCAGGGCGCTGGCGGCCACCGTCGCCGGCAGGGCGTTCGAAAACAGCTGTGTCCGCGAGCGCTGGATCAGGACATCGATTAGCGCGGCGCTCCCCGCCACGAAGCCGCCCGCCGCGCCGCCCAGCGCCTTGCCGAGCGTTCCCGTCAGAATGTCGATGCGGCCCGTCAAGCCGAAATGTTCGATCGTGCCCCGGCCCGTCGGCCCCATGACGCCGGTGCCGTGGCTGTCGTCGACGATCGTGACCGCACCGTAGCGCTCGGCCAGCGCGACGATCTCCGGCAAGTTCGCGATGCTGCCTTCCATCGAGAACACGCCGTCGGTCACGATGAAGGCCGTGCCTTCGGCGCGCTGCAGCTGCGCCTCGAGGTCGGCCATGTCGGCGTGCCGGTAGCGCAGCCGCTTGGCGCCGGCGAGCCGGCAGCCATCGATGATCGAGGCGTGATTGAGTTCGTCGGAGATCAGGGTGTTGCCGGCGGTCGCGATCGTGGGCAACAGGCCTTCGTTCGCGGCCCAGCAGGACACGTAGCTCAGCGCCGCCTCGAAACCCAGGAACGAGGCGAGCTTGGCCTCGAGCGTGCGGTGGATGTCGAGCGTCCCGCAGATGAAGCGCACCGAGGCCGTGCCCGCGCCGTACGTGCGCAGGCCCTCGATGCCGGCTTCGATTACTTCCGGCCGATCCGCCAAGCCAAGATAATTATTGCTCGAAAGGATGATAACGTCGCCCGCTTCTTCCATGTGGGCGTGCGCGGCCATCGGCGTCGTCAGGTGTCGCAGGCGCTTGTAGGTCCCGGCCTCGCGCAGAGTCTCGAGTTCGGCGTTCAGCTTGTTTTCGAAGGCGACGTTCACGATTGCGACTCCCGGCCGAGGCGACATCGGCAATCTTTCCAAGGGCGACTCGGCCTTGTCTGAGGGTGATTTCGACAACTTTGATTTCGTTCGCGCGATCTGGGAAGAAGTCCAGCCGCGCCGCCGGTCGAACGAACGCGCATGGTTGGCCGCTTCGTCGAGGTCCTCCCGCTCGAGCGCGCTCATGCGGCCGATCTCTTCGCCGCGGCTGCGCGGCCCGATATCTGGCGCCATATGCCGATTCGCGGCTTCTCCGAACTGGCCGCGGTCGAGCGCTGGATCGACGCCGCCCGGTTCGCCGCCGAAAGCGGTCGCGAGGAGCCGTTCGCGATCATCGATCGCGCGAGCGGCCGGGCCGTGGGGTCGACCCGCTACTTGGACATTCGCTTCGAGGAGCGCGCGCTCGAAATCGGCTGGACCTGGCTGGCCGGTCCGTTTCAACGCACGGCCGCGAACACCGAGACGAAATACTTGCTGTTGCGCCAAGCCTTCGAGGAGCGTGACGTCCTGCGGGTCGCCTTCTTCACCGATGCCCAGAACGGCCGCTCGCGGGCAGCGCTCGTGCGCCTCGGCGCCACGTACGAAGGTACGCTGCGCTCTCACCGCGCCCGCGCGGTTAACGGTTTCTCGCGCGACAGCGCGGCCTACAGCATCATCGCCCCCGAATGGCCGGCGATCCGAACGCGCCTCGAATCCAAACTCCGCCGGCACCGTCAACCGGAGCCTGTCGAAGGGCCTTACCCGTATCGGCCGGTAATGTAGTCTTCGGTGCGCTTGTCTCTTGGGCGGGTGAAGATGTCGGAGGTCGTACCGACCTCGACCAGCTCGCCGAGCAGGAAGAAGGTCGTGAAGTCGGAGATGCGCGCGGCTTGCTGCATCGAGTGGGTCACGATGACGACCGTGTAATCTTTCTTGAGTTCGCCGATCAGATCTTCGATCTTCGAGGTCGCGATCGGGTCGAGCGCCGAGGCGGGCTCGTCCATCAAGATCACTTCCGGGTTGACGGCGAGCACGCGCGCGATGCAGAGGCGCTGCTGCTGGCCGCCCGAGAGATCGAGCGCGGAGCGCTCCAAGCGATCCTTGACTTCGTCCCAGAGCGCCGCTTGCCGCAAGCTGCGTTCGGCGATCTCGTCGAGCTCGGCGCGATTGTTCTCGCCGTGGATGCGCGGTCCGTAGACGACGTTCTCGAAGATCGATTTGGGAAACGGGTTCGGCCGTTGGAAGACCATCCCGATGCGATG